>Ga0116158_10000598_pt1 | contig 34676 bp, 21 predicted proteins | sample AD_UKC052_MetaG_FD_89883 | JGI IMG/M metagenome (GOLD analysis project Ga0116158, IMG submission 89883) | Active sludge microbial communities of municipal wastewater-treating anaerobic digesters from USA - AD_UKC052_MetaG | ecosystem: Engineered > Bioreactor > Anaerobic > Digestate | place: USA... | reverse complement strand
TCTATCTGCTGCGGGCGTTAGAAGTTTGAGGGGAGCTACCATTAGTACGAGAGGACCGTGGTGGACGAACCGCTAGTGTACCAGTTGTCCCGCCAGGGGCACCGCTGGGTAGCTATGTTCGGATGGGATAAGCGCTGAAAGCATCTAAGCACGAAGCCCACCTCAAGATGAGACTTCTTTACAAGGGTCGTGGAAGATTACCACGTTGATAGGCCACAGGTGTAAAGTCAGTAATGGCAAAGCCGAGTGGTACTAATTACCCGTAGACTTTCGATCCGTCAAGATCGCTCGCGGAGCGGTCACCGGCTGTTTTGGTCCTGTCCAGCACATGTTATCGTCTTTACGATTTCAGGTGACTATTGCGGTGAGGTCCACCTCTTCCCATTCCGAACAGAGAAGTTAAGCTCACCAGCGCAGATGGTACTGGGTCAAAAGCCCGGGAGAGTATGTCGTCGCCGATCTGAACCCCGTCCAGCAATGGTCGGGGTTCTTTTTTTTCCACCCGGCAACACACCTTTGCATCCCGTGGAACAGCGCACTCTTTTCCTGGTCCTGTCACTCACGCTCATGACAGTGGGCCATGCACAACGTGTTCGTGGTGTTTTCAAGTCCATGCCACACACTCCGGATACGGTCCACCTGTTGGCGACCATCGGAGGTGACCTCCAGCCTGTTGCACAGGCTCGGATCCATGCCAATGGCAATTTCGATCTGGGCAAGCTGGATCTGGAGGCCGGCTTCTATAAGCTTGGGATCAACGATACGGATCACGTCGACCTGATCCTGGGGCCCAATGAACGGTTTGTGGACCTGGAGTTCTTCGGTTATCCGCTCCAGGAACACATCACGGTAAAGCGCTCTGCTGAGAACCAAGCGCTTTGGAGCTACAAGACGATCAGTCGTTCACACCAGCAAGCCATGGCCGGGGTTCGGGCAGAACGAGCTGCGACCGATCCTGCTGACACGGCTTTACTTACTGCGCTTGACCGCCGTGCCGGGCAGCTTGATGAAGGGAAAGCACGTGAACGGCAACGCATCGCGAGTGAGCATCCCGATTCCTACTTCACGTATGCATTGACCCGGGATGCCGCGCTTATGGAAGCACTGCCGAAGGGTTGGTATGCGCTGAAGTCAGCTGTGGACCTTTCGGATCATCGCCTCTTACGCTCCAATCTGCACGCCAAGGCCGTCATGGCCTTTCTACGATCGAGTCCACCGGAGCAATACGCGGCCACGTGTGACTCGTTGTTGTCCTGGACCGCGTCAGATAGCATGGCTTGGTGTGCTATCCGAACTCAACTCATCACCCTTTTCCATTCGTACGGTCCGGACCTGCTCGCAGAACATTTGGTGGATACGTATATCGCTGGTCCCCAGGCGCACTACCCGGCAGATGAGCACTTGGAGCGTATGGTGCAGGAACGATTGAGGGTTTCCATCGGAGCTCAGGTACCCGTCGATCTCGAGCTTCCTCGTCCCTTGCACGGGGACACCATGACCGTAGGTGCGCTGTATGCCACCCAGGACCATCTGTTGCTCTTCTTCTTTTCAAGCACATGTGGTCATTGCCACGATGAGATGCCTGCGGTGCGTGCGCTGGCTGCGGAGGCCGATCCGTTGGAACTGGCCGTGGTCGGCGTTTCACTTGATGAGGATCTGGTCGCGTTGCGCGGCACTGTGCAAGAGGAACGGTTGGATCTTCCCATCGTATGTGATCTTGGCGGTTGGGGTGGACCGGTCGCCAAGGCATTCGCGATCACCGCAACGCCGGCCTTCTTCGTCATTGACCGCACGGGTGTCATCCGTGCGAAGCCGTTCGACACCCAAGAGGCTCGGATGGAACTCCAACGACTGCGCGAAGGGCTCAAGACCAGGTGAGCTGCCAACTCCGGTAGCCAACTGGCCATTCCATGACCGGCGGTTTGAGCGTGAAGATCCCATACACCGAGGATCCCGAACCGCTCATCGCTGCATAGCTCGCTCCATTTTCAATGAGCCTCGCCTTGATCTCCCCGATGGCAGGGTGTTTTCGCGCGACCGGCTCTTCCATGGTATTGGGGAAGTAGGTGTGCCATTCCTCGATCGGTCGGTCCAACTTCTCGCAAAGGTCCATGGTCCTGCCAGTAGGACGAAGTCCGCCATACGCTTCGGCAGTGGGTACGTGGATGCCAGGGTTGATCAGCACGAGGTGTTTTCCGGTCAGGTCCAACCTTACCGGGCTCAGCACCTCGCCCCGGCCCAAGGCCAGATGAGGTCCTTCATGCAAGAAGAACGCACAATCACTGCCCAACGAAGATGCGATCGCCTGGAGGTCCTCGGTCGGAACGCTGAGGTCCAGCAAACGATCGACCAACATCAGGGCATGGCTTCCATCGCTGGACCCACCACCAAGTCCGGCACCCATCGGGATGACCTTATGGAGGTGGACACGCAGACCTGGTAGTGCCCCACGTGCCTGAAGGGCACGAATAGCGCGGAAAACAAGGTCCTTCTCGGGATCCCCAGGTACAGGGATGCCGGTGCGTTCGTACAGGATCGCGTTCTCCGCCAAGGCGTCATCCACGATCACCTCCAAGGCATCGCACAGGGGGATCGGCACCATCACGCTCTCGATGTCGTGGTAACCATCGGTGCGCTTGCGTACCACGTTCAGACCGATGTTGATCTTGGCGAACGGGAATAGGATCATAGCGATGTTGGTGCGTGCGAAGGTACCGCATGGTCCATGGGACATACGCTGTTCCTTCTACCTTCGCTCCTCCAACGATACCGCATGGAGACCTACCTGGAGTTCGAGAAGCCTATCCAACATCTGGCCGAGCAGATCGCCAAATTGAAGGAAGTGGCGCAGCAGAGTGATGTGGATGTGAAGGCCACCCTGAGCGATCTGGAGCGGAAGATGCAAGAGACCCGCCGGACGATCTATGCCAACCTGACCCCATGGGAACGTGTGCAGGTGAGTCGCCATCCGGATCGGCCTTACACCTTGAAGTACGTCGACGCCGTTTCGGGCGGCACGTTCATCGAACTGCACGGCGATCGCACCGTGAAGGACGATAAGGCCATGGTGGGTGGCTTCGGCAGTATCGATGGACGCACCGTGATGTTCATCGGGCAGCAGAAGGGCATCAACACCAAGATGCGTCAGTACCGTAACTTCGGTATGCCCAATCCCGAGGGCTATCGGAAAGCACTACGGCTAATGAAGCTTGCCGAGAAGTTCAACAAACCGGTAGTGACCTTCATTGATACTCCTGGGGCCTTTCCCGGGTTGGAAGCCGAGGAACGTGGACAAGGTGAGGCCATTGCGCGTAACCTGTTCGAGATGATGCAACTGCGTGTCCCGGTGATCTGCGTGATCATCGGTGAAGGTGCTTCAGGGGGCGCGTTGGGTATCGGCATCGGAGATAAGGTGTTGATGTTGGAGAACACCTGGTACAGTGTCATCTCCCCCGAATCCTGCTCTTCGATCCTCTGGCGGAGTTGGGATTTCAAGGAACAGGCAGCGAAGGCGTTGAAGCTCACAGCAACGGATATGCTGGCCAACAAGCTCATCGACGGTATCATACCGGAGCCGATCGGGGGAGCACATACCGACGCCAGTGCCGCCTGTACCCTCGTGAAGGCCGAGTTGTTGAAACACCTGTCCAAGCTGGTCAAGACCGATCCGGATAAGCTGGTCGACCGTCGGGTACGCAAGTTCTGTGACATGGGCGTGGTGCTCCATGCCAAGCCTGTGAAACGCTGATCGTGCCGAACGTCAACGATCCAGAACAACCTCCACATCGCCGATGTCGAAGGGCATGTTCCAGGTCGCAATGGTAGCCCACGTTGCCGGGTCCAACCGGAGCAATGAGTTCCCCGCAGCGGCATAGAGAACGCCGTTCACCGGGTCCCAAGCCAAAGCATGCGCGTCGATGTCGGTCCGGACCGGCTCGAGGGTGAACGTGGAATGGCGATAACGCATGATCCCGTTCGAAAGCGCAAGGAAGTGATCGTTCGCAGGGCTGGTGACCACATCCCGCAACTGTACCGAGGCCAACTGCGCATGTTCAATGGGCCCGCCGATGAGCACATGCAGGGAAAGGATCCGTGTACCGTTCCCATCTTGTCCGAAGACAAGCACACGATCATTACCGAGCGCGACCAATCGGACCGGTGCCAGGTCCAAAGGGATATCGTTGAGCACTTCCCCGCCGATAAGACTGTGTCCAACCAGCGACCACTGTCCATCGGAGGTCCGCAACGCAGCGCTCATCAATCGATCATCGAGCACCACGGTCGTGCGACTCTGGTGCCCGGGCAGGCTCATGCCATTGAACACGGCATCGCCTGTAGCGGAATATCCGCGAATGATGCCGTCGACCTGCCCGACGTACGTGCGCCCATCGGTCGGGTCCACCCGTAGACCGTGGAAGAAGGGCGCCTCGGATGATACCTGTGTTCCATTCGGTGCCAACATAGTCCAGACCACGCCCTCATGTTCACGTCGCTGAAGGGGGGCGATGATCGATCCGGTAGCGAAAACCGAGTGTCCGATCACTGAGAGTTCACCCATATCCGGTAGAGACCCCCACTCGTTTACGTTCCCATCGTCATCCAGTTCCATGATCGTCGCAGGCGCCACTCCTTTCCGTGGAGCGATGAGCACACCCTTCGTGCGCAATGAAGCCTCCAGGACCGTTAGAGCGGAATATGCGCGCGCATCGTTCGTGCCATCCGAAGCCCTTGCAATGAGCTGATAGGTGCCGGAGGTGATCTGTTCGTCCGTTATGGAAAGTTCCAATTCAACGGTCTGTGAGCGGCCACTTGGAACATGCAGCACACTGGGTGCAACGGGAACTCCATCGGCATCTGCAATGGACACCACCAAGCTGGAAAGCGATCGTTCGTCGTTCACTGCCACTGTTACGGTGACGGTCGCTGGCACTTGCACGATGCTACCCGGAGCAGGTGAAAGGATACGCACGGAGGGGGCCTCCTCATCAACTTCCTTTCGGCAGCCGGGAATACACGCCAACAACCATAGGCAAGCAGCGTAGCGAGTTGCCTTATGGAACATGGGGCCAAGGTACGATCGTGAAGACCGGATAGCCTTGGATGAACGCACTGTTGATGGTGTGGTGATGAGTTGTTCATACTCTCGGCAGTACCCGCGTCGATCCTGGTCTATTTTTGCAGCCCGCATTCCCGCGCATTTTTCCAGAATCCCCCCGCTTGATCGGGTATGATGGCCACGGTCATTGTTCCCACTGCTTTCCCGACCCCGATCCATGGCTGCACAGCCCACCTCCCGTTCCTCCGACCGTTCCCGTGGTACCGTTGCCCGCAGGCCTGCCGCATCCCTTTTGGAAACCAGCTTGGAGGCAGGAAAACTTCCTCCACAGGCTCCGGAACTCGAGCAGGCGGTGTTAGGCGCTCTCATGTTGGAGCGGAATGCGGTGAACGAGGCCATCGATATCCTCCAGCCGGAGAGCTTCTACGTGGAGGCTCATAAGAAGATCTTCGACGCCATCCTCGGGCTATTCCGTAACGATCAACCGATCGACATCCTCACCGTTACGGAAGAGTTGAAACGCAAGGCCGAGCTGGATATCGTCGGTGGTCCTTTCTATATCAGCCAGCTCACCAACAAGGTGGCCAGCAGCGCGAACGTCCAGTATCACGCACGGATCATCAGTCAGAAGCACATCCTCCGCGAGCTCATCCGCATCAGCGCGGAGATGACGCGAGATGCCTACGACGATACCTCGGATGTTTTCGATCTGCTGGACAAGGCAGAACAGGACCTCTATGCCATCACCAGTGGCAACCTGAAGCGGAACTACGAGCCGATGAGCGAGCTCATCCAAGGTGCCATCGCGAATATCGAAAGTGCCAAGAACAAGACCGGAGGTGTAAGCGGCATTCCGACCGGGTTCGTGCAATTGGACAAACTCACCGCTGGTTGGCAGCGAAGTGATATGATCATCGTTGCAGCGCGCCCTGCCATGGGTAAGACCGCGTTCGTGCTCAGCATGGCCCGCAACATTGCCGTGGAGCACAATCGCGCCGTGGCAGTGTTCAGCTTGGAGATGAGCAGTACGCAGTTGGTCACCCGACTCATCGCAAGTGAAGCGGGTATCAGCTCGGAGAAGTTGCGGAAGGGGGACCTGAACGATTCGGAGTTCGCTATCCTGCATCAACACATCGCCCGATTGACCAATGCTCCGATCTTCATTGATGATACCCCGGGGCTGAACATCTTCGAGCTGCGCGCCAAGGCACGCCGACTCAAAAGCCAGCACAATGTGGACCTGATCATCATCGACTATCTTCAGTTGATGACCGCAGGCGGCGACAGTAAGGGTGGGAACCGTGAACAGGAGATCAGTAGTATCTCTCGGTCCATCAAGAGCATCGCCAAGGAACTGGACGTACCGATCATCGCATTGTCACAGCTCAGCCGTGCAGTGGAGACCCGTGGCGGTGACAAGCGGCCCATGCTCAGTGACTTGCGCGAATCAGGTGCTATCGAGCAGGACGCTGACATCGTGTGCTTCCTATACAGGCCTGAGTATTACAAGATCTACGAGGATGAGCACGGTAGCACGCTTGGGGTGGGCGAAGTGATCGTGGCGAAGCACCGGAACGGGGCTGTGGATACCGTACGTCTTCGGTTCATCCCTGAACTGGCCAAATTCGCCGACCTGGAGACGATGACCGGCGGTTTCGACGTTGGTGGCACGGGATCGGATGACGCTTCGGGGAATCCTTTCAGGACCATCACACGTCCGAGCCGCATGAATGATGACACCGACCTGGATGATATCTCTCCGTTCTGATCGCCTGCTTCTCGCACTTCTTGGGACCTGCCTGGGACTTCAGCTGCATGCGGCGAAGATCCTGGTGCCCATGGATGGATCGCAACGGGACCATTTGAAGGCATACGGGGTGGCATTCTGGGCGTTGCAACGCGATGTGCCCATTGACTGGTTGTTGAACTACCGAGGTGGCAGTTTCTTATTGGACCAGTTCAAGACCGTTGAACAGGAATTGACCATTCGAGGGGTAACGTTCCAAGTCGTTGCAGATGGTCAAGCGAATGTCATATTGAACGAGATCGCAGAACCTTCGGCCAACATGGAGGTGGTTCGTTTGGAAAAGGCGCCGAGGATCGCCGTGTACGCTCCGGATGGATTCCAACCCTGGGATGATGCGGTTGCGTTGGTGATGACCTATGCGGAGATCCCCTATGAGCGTATCTACGATCAGCAGATCATCGCTGGGGTTCTACCACAGTATGATTGGCTGCATTTGCACCATGAGGATTTCACCGGTCAATACGGTAAGTTCTACCGGATGTACCGAAATGCCCCGTGGTATCAGCAGCAGGTGCAGGACAGTGAAGCCCTGGCTGCATCGTTGGGTTATGCCAAGGTGAGCGAGATGAAACTTTCGGTGACCACGCGTATCCGGGATTATGTTGCAGGAGGAGGTTATTTGTTCACGATGTGCTCCGGGACGGATTCCTACGACATCGCTCTGGCGGCTGAGGGTGTGGATATCTGCACCGCAGAGTTCGATCACGACCCCATCGATCCACAGGCCCAGGAAAGGATCGACTACAACAAGGCCTTCGCCTTTCAGGATTTCAGGCTCGTGACCGATCCGAATGTGTATGAGTTCAGTGATATCGATGCCACCGACATACATGGCCGGATCGGTCAACCCCGCGACTTCTTCACTCTGTTCGATTTCAGTGCCAAATGGGATATCGTACCCACCATGCTCTGCCAAAGCCATGAGCAAGTGGTTCGCGGATTCATGGGGCAGACCACTGCATTCCGCTCCGCCTTGGTGAAGCCTGGTGTGACCGTGATGGGTGAGAACAAGGCCCAAGGCACGGTGAAGTACATCCACGGGGAGTTCGGGTTGGGCCAATGGACCTTCTATGGAGGGCATGATCCCGAGGATTATCAGCACATGGTGGGTGATCCACCCACGGACCTGGCCCTTCATCCGAATTCCGCTGGATACCGGTTGATCCTGAACAACATCCTCTTCCCGGCCGCCCGGAAGAAGAAGCAAAAGACCTGATGCGGTCGCAACGTGTAAGTTTGCCCTCACAACGCCCTTTGAATGGACCTCACCAAGATCATCTCCGTTGCCGGTAAGTCCGGTCTGTATCGTGTCATTGCCCAAGGTCGCCAAGCGATCATCGTGGAGTCGCTGGAGGATGGCAAGCGTATGCCGGTGCCATCCAGCGTGCGGGTGAGCTCGCTCCAAGAGATCAGCATGTTCACCACCGGTGATGATGTCCCCTTGGTCAAGGTCCTGGAGAAGCTCCACGAGGTGGAAAAGGGTGGCAATTCGTTGGACCCGAAGGCTAGCGATGCCGAGCTATTCGCCAAACTGGGCGAGGCTTTGCCTGAGCATGACCGTGAGCGGATCTATGCCAGCGATGTGCGCAAGCTCTTCGTGTGGTACGGGTTACTGCTGAAAGGTGGCGAGTTCACCAGGACGGAAGAACCCGTCGTTGAAGAAAAGGAGGAGGTCAAGGGCACGAAGTCCGCCAAGAAGCCACCCGCCAAGGAAGGTGCGGCCAAGAAGGTGAAGGCCGATGCCGCGAAGACGGCAGCTCCCAAGCCCGGTGGATCGAGCAAGCCCAAGGCGGCCACCATGCGCAAGTCCGCGCAGCGTGGTAGCTGAGGCTCGTGGTACGAACCTCGACCGGGTCCGGGCCGTTCAAGCTTCCAAGTGTGGTTGACAGTGGTCATGAGGCCCGGTGGCCACATGGTCTAATTTCGCTTCCAAAGGATAGGTCACATGGCCAAACGTTACGCAGTAGTGGTTCGCACCGCGGTACTCACCTCATCATTGGCTATCGTTGCCCTCTTCGTGGGATGGCGTGAAGGTGGTCCGTCGAAGGCCAGTGCGCATCATACTCCGGAGGAACTGGCAGCGTTCCGTGGCGGAGGGGCAACGGACCTGAACTTCGGAGCGAACAACTTCTTCATGGCCAGTGGTAACTGTTACGGCTGCCACGGTCCCGATCTGGTGAACAACTACTCCATGGTGGACGCCAATGGTGTGGATGTGAACGTTTCCGACGATTGGCGCAGCACCATGATGGCCAATTCGGCACGTGACCCGTTCTGGCGTGCGAAGGTGAGCCATGAAGTGAATGTGAATCCGGCGCATCAAGCCGCTCTGGAGGACAAGTGTACGTCCTGCCATGCGCCGATGGGCCGATTCGATAAGGCGTACACCGGTGGTGGCCCCTATTCCATCGCGGAATTGATCCACGACACCGTGGCCTTGGATGGCGTTTCGTGCCTGAGTTGTCACATGCAGCGAGAGGAAGGCATCGGCACCGAATTCAGCGGTAACCTCCACTTCGATACGATCAATGTGGTCTATGGTCCGTACGGTAACGTATTCGGGTCACCCATGACCTCCTTCGTAGGCTATGAGCCGCTCTTCGGCGCACATATACCCAAGGCCGAATTGTGTGCAGGCTGTCATACGCTCATCACCGAGACCGCTGACCTTGCTGGGAACCTGACCGGTGGCCAGTTCGTCGAGCAGGCCACCTACCACGAATGGGTGAACTCCGTGTTTGACACCGATGCCAATCCGGAGGGTGGGGTCACGTGTCAGGCATGTCACGTACCGCGTATCGATGATGCGGTGGTGATCTCTGCGAACTACCTCTTCCTCCAAGGCAAGAGCCCGTATGGACTGCACCACTTCGCGGGAGCCAACACCTTCATGCTCGAATTGCTGAAGAACAACATCAGCGAGTTGGGACTGACCGCCACGGAGACCCAGTTCGACAGTACCATCGCCCGCACGGACCGGATGTTGAAGAACAATACCCTGCTGATGGAGACCAATGTGACCGGCCGCGATGCGGATACGGCCTTCGTGGCGGTGAAGTTGACGAACCTCGCGGGGCACAAGTTCCCATCGGGCTATCCGGCCCGCCGAGCCTTCGTGGAACTGGTGGTGATGAATGCCGACAATGACACCCTCTTCCGCAGTGGTGGTTGGGACGAGAACTACGAGGTGATGGGTCACGACGCGAGTTGGGAGCCGCACTACGACGTGATACGGAGCGAGGGTCAGGCGCAGATCTATGAGATGGTGATGGGCGACGTGAACGGGGATCGCACCACGGTACTGGAACGCGCCAATACACACTTGAAGGACAACCGGTTGACCCCATTGGGCTTCACCACGAGCCATCCATCGTATGATACGACCGAGATCGCCAACGTACCCGAGAGCGACATCGACTTCAATCGGGACGAGTTCGGCAACCAGGGTAGCGGCTCGGATGTGGTCCACTACCACGTGCCCATGAATGGCTACACCGGACTGATCACCGTGCGTGCTCGGGTATGGTACCAAAGCGCTCCGCCGCGTTACATGACCGAGATGTTCGGCTTCGATACGGACCCTATAAATACCTTCCGCAGCATGTACGAGGCTGCTGATGGCTCACCGAACTTGGTGAAGGAGGTGGAGACCACCGATATGTCCGTGGGGATCGACGGACTGGCCGAGTTGGGTGTGCGGATCTTCCCGAATCCCACGGTGGATGGTTGGCTGCGCGTGGAAGGCCTGAACGCGCAGGTGATCGCACTGGAGGTGTATAGCCTCTCCGGTCAACGGGTGGCAGCGACCGTGCCTACTGGGGAACGCCAATGGCGTGTGCGCCTACCCGAGGCCAAGGCGACCTACCTGGTCGTTGTGCGTACGGCCACACAGCGTTTCGTGGAACGCGTGGTGAACCATTGATCGGCCGGTGAAGCGGTGCCCGGCCTGTTCGGGTCGGTTATCTTTGGGACATGTTGCGTACACTGTCCCTTTGCGCCCTGATCTTGCTGTCCACTGTGCTGCATGCGCAGCATCCGGTCATCCAGTCCGTTCTGGACGCGGCCAGCATCGATTCGATGCTCCATTTTGTGAACGAGCTTTCCGGGGAACAACCCGTGGACCTTGGCAGTGGACCGGTCACCATCACCAGCCGCCATACCAATAACCCGGGCAATGCCCTGGCCCAGGCCTATCTCCAGCAGAAACTGGTCCAATTCGGGTATACGCCCGAGGTGCAGACCTTCAGCGCTACGGGCAAGAACATCCTTGTGACCAAGACCGGCACCGAGTTCCCGGACGAGATCGTCATCTTCTGTGCCCACTACGACGCCATGCCCGCTGGGATCCTGGCGGCACCGGCTGCGGACGATGATGGGAGCGGTGTGGCCGCCGTGTTGGAGCTTGCCCGTCTAATCCGGGATATCCCGTTCCGGTACACCATCGTCTTCGCCTTATGGGACGAGGAGGAGCAGGGAAAGGTGGGCAGTGAGTTCTACGCCGGCGTGATGGCCGCCAACGATGCGCTGATCCGTGGGGTGGTGAACATGGACGCCATCGCATACGATGGGAACGGCGACACCAAAGCGCGGATCCATACTCGACCGATCGCCAATTCCAATGCCATCGCCGATACGGTCTTCGCTGTTCGTGCCGACTATGGTATCGAGCTGGACCTCCTGCTGACCAACCCCGGGGCTACCTACAGCGACCATGCCTCCTTCTGGACCGAAGGGTATGGGGCCATCCTGGTGATCGAGGAGTTCGGTGCCGATGGGAACCCCTATTACCACACACCCAACGACCGGGTCCAGTACTTCGATGTTCCCTACTATGAGAAGTTGGCCAAGTTGTCCATGGCCACACTCGCGGCGCTGGCGATTCCTGCCGAAGGTGCACAGGCGATCGAGGGGCCCGCACCAGGAGCGGCGTTCGATCTGTATGCGTATCCCAATCCTTCCTCCGAGGATGCTCAAGCGTGGTTGCGAACGGAGTTGCCGGGCAGGTATCGGGTGGTCTTGCACGACGCGATGGGGCGATCGGTCGCCGTTCTCCACGAGGGCGACCTGGGGCAAGGCAAACATGCCTTCATCCTTCCCTTGCTGGCCGAGGCGCCAGGTGCGTACGTCCTGAATGTACAAGGCCCCCAAGGTCTCCGGCGAAGCATGCGCCTCGTACGGACCCCCTGAGGGCCTGTTGACCGGACGATCCGATCAATCCTTGCTGAAGCGCTGCGCGCTGATCGATCCGTTGTTGTCGGTGATGCGTACGATGTACTGACCAGCAGGTACTCCACTGAGCTCCACCACTTGATGATCGGCAAGAGCACCAGGGATGGAAGCCACGGTGCGGCCGTCCAGCGCGATGAGTTCCATGCTGTGGATGAGACCGGAGGTGAGTTCAACCGTAAGGGAACTCTGCACCGGTACCGGGTAGAGTGCCACCGCACCAGCTGTCGTGGGCTCGGCCACCGACGTCGTGTTGATCACCGTGATGGACCCGAACTGTGTGGCACTGTGCCCTTGCTGCGTGCAATGGTAATTGTAGACACCTGGTATGGTGAACGTGAATTGGAAGGACCACGCTCCGCTAGCCGGCTGACCCGACGAGAACCCCTGAGGATTGGCCGGGAAGATGGAGGTGCTGCCGTTGACGTTGTGGGTGCCCGAGGAATTGGTCCAGCGTACGATATCACCCATGTCGATGGTGATGTTCTGTGGGTTATAGAACGGAAGCGGTCCACCAGCGGTACTGCCACCCACGGAAACGTTGTGGATGGTCTGAGCATTGGCGGCGAGCGGGAGTGCGAACAGTAGCGCGTACAGTTGTTTCATGGGCTGGGTCAGGGTACTAAGCAAGGAACGGCCCGCGATCCAGCGAAACCGTTCCGGTGCGAAGCTAGGGATCCTTTCCCTGGGGATCATCGCTGTGGCAACAACCGCTGGTCGACATAATGCAACACCTTCTCCATAAGATGGAGGCGGTCCTTGCCCCGCACATTATGACCATGCCCTGGGTAATCGAAGAAGTCCACGGGGATACCCTTGGAAACGCACGCCTTGACAAAGGATAGGCTGTGTTGGGGCAGGACGACGTCATCGGCACCTCCGGTGATCAATAACAGGTCGTCCTGAAGTTGGTCGGCCAGCGCAGGGAGCGCCGTGTTGGCGTAACCTTCCGGGTTCTCCGTAGGGGTGTCCATATAGCGCTCGGTGTACATCACTTCATAGAGCGACCAGTCCATGACCGGACCGCCCGCCACGCCTACTGCGAACACCTCCGGATGACGCGTCAGCATGGCCGTGGTCATGTGTCCGCCGAAGCTCCAGCCGTGCACTGCGATCCGACCCGCATCCACAAAGGGGTAGCGCTTCAAGTGTTCCACGCCTTCCAACTGGTCCTTCACCTCCGTGACCCCCAATTGCCGATGAACAGCCTGCTCGAAAGCCCGACCGCGGTGTGCGCTGCCGTGACCATCCAATGTCCACACCAGGTATCCCCGCTCGGCAGCTTCCAGCATCCAGTGTGATGCTCCGCCCAGGAAGCTGTTGGTGACCAATTGCACGTGTGGACCGTTGTACACATAAATGAGCACCGGATAGCGGCGGTCCGGTCGAAAGTGGCTGGGCTTGAGCAACCGGGCATTGGCATGATCCCCGTTCGCAATGGGAACGGTGATCAGTTCGATCGTGCCAACGGTGAAGTCTTGTAGCGGGTCCTTGGAGGTCAGTAAGGTCTTGGCCACGGCACCGGTACGCGTATCGCGTAGTTCCACCTTCCCGGGAACACGTGTGCTGCTCCAAACGTCCAAGAGCCATTGGCCGTCCTCGCTGAGCAGGCCATGATGGGTGCCCGCTTCCGCAGTCAGGCGGGTGGTCCTACCCGATGCCAGGTCCACGCGGTAGAGGTGTGTCTCCAAGGCCCCGGTGGGCACCTTGGGGTCGATCGCTGCCGTGCCTTCGACCACCGCGAAGCCTTCCTTGGGGTCCACCGCCAGCACCTCCTTCACGTTCCATGCGCCTTTGGTCAACTGGCGCGTGGTTCCCTTGGCGATATCGTGGAGGAACAGGTGGTCCCAGCCATCGCGGTCGCTTTGCCAGAGGAATTGGCCCGGGCGAGTACGCAGGAAGCGTGCAGGATGCTCGGGTTCGAGGTACTTCGCATCATGTTCGGTGAGCAGGGTGGCCACCGGTGATCCGGATACTGCATCGTAGCGCACCAGACGTAGGTTCTCCGTCCGACGGTCGAGGTGCGCGATGTGGATGTGACGACCATCCGCACTCCAACTGATATTGGTGAGGTAATCATCCGCAGCTCCCTCGGTGCGTAGGAAGCGTGTGCTGCCGTCACGCAGGTCATACACACCCACGGTTACCTGATGGCTGGTCTGGCCCGCCATGGGATAACGAATAGCGTTGAAGGTGCTCGGCTTCGTGCCGATATCCTCCAACTGATAGGTGGTGACCATCCGCTCATCCATGCGGTAGAATGCAAGCCCCTCGCCGTTCGGCGACCAGAAGGTCCCCTTGGTGATGCCATACTCCTGCCGGTGCACACTCTGACCGTTCACCAGGCCATCGGCACCATCGGAGGTCACTCGGATGGGTTCCCGATCACCCGGTCGCTGTACATACAGGTCGTTGCCCTGCGTGAACGCCATGCCGGTGTTCGTGGGGGCCATATCCAGGTTGGCCGCGTCGGCAGGAAGTTGTAGCAATTGCTGAAGCGAGCCCGTGGCGCGGTCGTGTATGTGGATCCGGCCGGCATGGGTGAAGCGGAACCGATCACGGTCCAGCCACTCCACCGCCGGCATGCTGCGGAGGGCCAGGCTATCCGGTAGCAGGGCATTGAGCGCACGCAAGTGGACGATGGGCGCATCCATGGACTTTCCAACGGAACCTTGCATGAGTACGCTGTCCTTGACGTAGCTGTAGGTGTTCGATCCCGTGATCCATTGCAGGCCCCGTATGCGCTCGGGTGCCAGGTCAGTTCCGGCCTTCAACACCGCATCGCGCAGGGTGAGCTGGCGTTGGGCCAAGAGCGTTGCGCTCGCGATCAGGAACGGCAGAACAAGGGTGCGTAGGTTCATGGTATGCAGGCTAGGATGGTGCGTGAAGATGCGATGCGGTGAGGGAACGGTCTCACTCGGGATCGCTGAACGCTGGGTTCGTCAGGAACCGCTGGTCGGTCAAGGCATGTAGGAAGGCCACCAGGTCGGCGCGCTCCTGTGCGTCGAGGTCCACGAGGCCAAGGGTCCAACCGAACATGTGCTCATCGAGGTTCGGGTCCGCGATATCCACATCGTCCCCATAGAAATCAACGACCTCTTCCAACGTGGCGAAGCGTCCGTCGTGCATGTACGGCGCAGAGACCGCCACATTGCGCAGGCTCGGGTTCTTGAATCGACCGCGGTGCGCCTCCACGCCGCTCACCTCCATCAAGCCGAGGTCCTCTTCGTGTCGGCCCAAGCCGATGTTCTGCACACCATGGTCCTGGATCCGGGGGGCGGCGTGGCAATCGTTGCAGCGCGCTTCACCAAAGAACAACTGCATGCCGCGCACCTGCTGTTCGGTCATGGCGCTGAGGTCGCCACCATGCACGTACCGATCGTACGGTGAATCGAAGGTCAACAGGGTCCGTTCGAACTGGGCAATTGCGAAAGCCACCCGGAAACTGTCGATACCCGCTGTGCCGAAGGCTTGTTCGAAGAGGCGCGGATACTCCGGATGTTGCGCCAGCCGTTGCACGACCGTGGGCCAGGTGTTCCGCATCTCCACGTGGTTGGTCACCGGGGCCAGTGCTTGAAGCTCCAAGCTCAGGGCGCGGGTGTCCCAAAAGAAGAAGTGGTCCCAAGCCACGTTCTGGATGGTCATGCTGTTCCGGCGCCCCACACTACCATCGGTGCCGATGGAGAACTGTCGGGGGTCGCTGAAAGCATGCTCTTGCCGGTGGCAATTGGCGCAACTGAGGCTGTAGTCATTGGAAAGTGCCTCTTCGTAGAAGAGCCTTCGCCCCAAGGCCACACCCTCCACCGTCAACGGATTGTCATAGGGTAGGTTCAAAGGATGGATGCTGTCCAGCGCCCATGCTGGAATGTTCAGGCTGAGCGGGGTGGGGCCGGGGGATGGCGGGCCATTCACCTCTTCCAGGGAAGGGTCTTTTCGGCAACCTTGCATGATCAAGGTGGCAGCGCACGCCAACAGAACGACCTTGCGGAACATCACGGTACGAAGTTCGTGCATCTTGGCATCCGCGGCAACCAGGACGTTGTACCGGCGTGGAATGCTGAACGCCCGTTATCAGAGGATGTTCACCTCGCGCTCCAACTCCACCCCGAACCGTTCATACACGCTCCGGAGGATGTCCTTACTGAGATCGAACACCTGCTGACCCGTGGCACCGCCATGGTTCACCAGCACCAGTGCTTGCCGGTCGTGTACGCCGTGCCCATCGCGCTGGTGTCCTTTCCAGCCGGCGCGCTCGATGAGCCAGCCCGCCGCCAACTTGTACCCACCCTCCGCCGGGTAGGCCACCACGTCCGGATACTCCGCCCGGATGGCCTCCAGCACGAGGGGATCGACCACCGGGTTCTTGAAGAAGCTGCCCGCATTGCCAAGTACCGCGGGGTCGGGTAGTTTGCTCCGTCGTATGGCTATCACGGCCTCGCTCACGTCCTGGATGGTGGGGTGCTGGATGCCGCGATGCTCCAATTCCTGCTGGATGTTGCCATAGCTCGTATGCAGCGTATGCGGGGCCTTGTCCAAGCGGAAGGTGACCGAGAGAATGACGAACAGGTCGCGTCCTTCGCGCTTGAAGAAGCTCTCGCGGTAACCGAATCGGCAGGTCGTGCGGTCGAAGGTGACCAACTCTCCATCGCTGATGCGCAGAGCCTCCAGTTCCTGGAACGTGTCCTTGATCTCCACGCCATAGGCCCCGATGTTCTGCATGGGGGCTGCGCCCACCTTGCCCGGTATGAGGGAGAGGTTCTCCACCCCTCCCCAGTTCTGCTCCACACAGTGCACCACGAATGCGTGCCAAGGAACACCGGCGCCGGCCTTCACGTGCACATGATGGTCATCCTCATATACCACGGCGATGCCCGGAACCTCGTTCAACAGGACCACCCCGGGCCAGTCACGGGTGAAAAGCACGTTGCTGCCCCCCCCGAGGAACAAGCGGGGAAGCCCTTCCAGCTGTTTGGAATGCAGGAGGGTGCGAAGTTCCTCCACGGTGCGAAAGCGCGCCATGGCCTCTGCTCGAGCAGGAACGCCGAAGGTGGTGCAGGGCCGTAGATCGGCGTGTCGATGGATCTCCATGGCTACGAAACGCAGCAAGTTTACCGGTGTCCGTCGTGTACTTTCACCGCCCCGCCCGGCGTCTTGTACACAGGGCCACCGGGATAGGCATGCGCCGCGCCATCGTCTGCGTCACCAACGACCTCAGTACCGATAATCGGGTACACCGCACCTGCGTGGTGTTGCGTGAGCTGGGTTGGGAGGTGCTCCTGGTCGGGCGTTCATTGCCTGGCAGCCTGCCTCTACAACGCCCTTATGGTACCCGAAGGTTGCGCCTGTTCTTCACGAAAGGAGCGCTGTTCTATGCTGAATACAACCTGCGCCTGTTCCTGTTGCTCCTAAGGCAGCGTGCCGACCTCATCATAGCCAATGACCTGGATACCTTGTTGGCCGGCTTTCTTGCGGCCCGCCTCCGAAGTAGCGAACTGGTCTACGACAGTCACGAGTACTTCACGGAGGTGCCGGAGTTGGTGGGGCGTCCAGCGCGGCGCGTGTGGCTGGCCATGGAACGTTGGATCTTCCCACGCTTGCGACACGTGGTCACGGTGAACGACAGCATCGCTGCGGAATACCGTCATCGTTATGGGAACGACATCACTGTGGTGCGCAACATCCCCATGCACCGCGATCTGGGGCCGCTTCCTTCTCGCAAGGAATTGGGGCTTCCGGAGGACCGCTCCATTCTCATCCTACAAGGCAGTGGGATCAACGTGCAGCGGGGAGGGGAGGAAGCCGTACTGGCGATGCGCGAGCTGCCCGATCACCTCCTGTTGTTGGTGGGAGGGGGTGATGCCTGGCCCGTATTGCAACGGATGGTGGAGGAGCATGGTCTTCAGGACCGGGTGCGGCTCGTGTCGCGGATGCCCTACGAGCGTATGATGCAGTACACGCGCAACGCCGACCTGGGTCTTTCGTTGGACAAGGACACCAACCTGAACTACCGCTTCAGCCTGCCCAATAAGCTGTTCGACTACTTCAGGGCCCATATCCCCGTGCTGGTCACGGATCTGCCAGAGGTGGCCGGGATCGTGCGTCGTTTCGATGCCGGTGTGGTGGTGCCTTCGCCGGATCCCGCGCGGATCGCGGCCGAGGTGCGCGCCTTGGCGGGTGATGCGGCGCGCCGGTCGGCCCTGCGCCAAAACGCTATTTTCGCGGCCGCTTCGCTGGACGGCGAGCGCGAAAAAGCCGTGTTGACGGCGCTGTTCCAGAGCATTGGCTGAATTCCACCTGCATATCGTCAGCTTCGACGTCCCTTGCCCCCCGAGCTACGGAGGGGTCATCGATGTGTACTACAAGGTGAAGGCCTTGGCGGAGCTCGGTGTTCAGGTACATCTCCACTGTTTCCAGTACGGCCGTCCGCGATCCAAGGAATTGGAACAGCTCTGCGCATCGGTGCATTACTATCCCCGAAGAACGGGCAAGCTTCAACTGCTGAACAGTCTACCCTATGTGGTGGTGAGCCGGCGTGGGGAGGCGCTGGTGGAGCGGTTGCTGAAGGACGAGCACCCCATCCTCTTCGAGGGCCTGCACTGCTGTTATTACCTAGGTGACCCCCGGTTGCATGGCCGTAAACGCATCGTACGCGCCCACAACGTGGAGCACGATTACTACGGAGCCCTGGCCAAAGCGGCCAACAACACCTTCCGCCGCACGTACTTCATCAACGAGGCGCACAAGTTGCAACGCTTCGAGCCGGTGCTGGCCGAGGCCGATCATGTGTTGGCCATCTCTCCCAAGGACGAGCTGTATTTCGGTTCGCACTTCCATAATGTGACGCATATCCCCGCTTTCCACGCCGTGGATCGGGTTGCTGTGCCGAGCGGGCTGGGCGACTACGCCTTCTACCATGGCGCCCTCGGTGTACCCGAGAACGATCAGGCCGCGCTATACCTGGTGCGTACGGTCTTCAACGACTTGAAGGTGAAGCTCATCATCGCAGGGAGCGATGCGAGTGTGGAACTCCGGCGCGAAGTGGGCAGGGCCCCGAACGTGGAGCTGCGCGAGAACATCGGTACGGAGGAGATCCACCGCTTGGTACGTGAAGCCCAAGTGAATGTGCTGCCGACCTTTCAGGCCACAGGTATCAAGCTGAAACTGCTGCTCTGCCTCTTCGCAGGCAGGCATGTGGTGTGTAACACGCCCATGGTGGAAGGGACCGGGCTGGAGGAGTTATGCCACGTGCATGACGATCCCGCCTCCATGCGTAACAGCATCCTTGCATGCATGGGCAAACCGTGCAACGGCCAAAGCCTGGAGCGGCGTGTGGCCGTGCTGGAGGAGCGCTTCAGCAACAGGAGGAACGCGGAGCGGATCGTGGGGTTGTTGGGATAGGGCGCGGTGTAGTGAAGAGGGTAGCCGACCCTCTTTACTACACCGCGCCGGCCGCGCTCAGCTCCAGCAATTGGGCATTCTCGCAGCGCACCACCCGGGTATTGAACTTCTTCATGTGGGTGTAGTCGTGCGTGGCCATGATCACGCTGCGGCCGCTGTGGCTGATCTGGATCAAGAGGTCCAGGATCTCGCCGGTGGTATCGGGATCCAGGTTGCCGGTGGGCTCGTCGGCCAGGATCAGCTCAGGGTCGTTGAGCAGGGCCCGTGCGATGCTCACGCGTTGTTGCTCACCGCCGCTCAGCTCATGCGGCATCTTATATCCTTTGTTGGACAGCCCCACCTTTTCCAATACCTGTTGTACACGCTCATCCATCCGTTTGGCCTCGTTCCAGCCCGTGGCCCGAAGCACAAAGAGGAGGTTGTCGTTCACCGTGCGGTCGGTGAGCAGCTGGAAGTCCTGGAACACGATGCCGATCTTCCGGCGGAGGTAAGGCACTTGGGAGCGCTTCAGCTTGGACAGATCGAAGCCGCACACGTGCCCTTCACCCTCCTTCAGCGGTAGATCGCCATAAAGGGTGCGCATGAGGCTGCTCTTGCCGCTACCCGTGCGGCCGATGAGGTACAGGAACTCGCCCTTCTGCACACTGAGGTCCACGTTGTTCAACACCAGGTTCTCGCGCTGGAAGATGCGCACGCCGTGCAGCAGGATGATAGGGGAGTCGCTCATGGTTGTAGCTGCCGTGAGGCAGGCTTCGGGTTCAAAGGTCAAAATTCCAGCTCATTTCCTGCGTTGTTCCTCCAGGCAGTTGTCAGCCGGGTGGTGTGTGCGTTGGCGATGGCATCCATGGCGATCGGCCCGGGAATTGCCCACCGAGCGGATACACATCCAGGTGAACACCTCCGCGTGGATAAGTACGTTCCGCTTTACCTGCCAAGGCCCTACAGCCCCGAGAACTTTGACCACTTGATGAAGCCCCTTCCCCCGATGGTGAACCGACGCGTGCTGCTGGCCATTCCACTGGCCTTGATGCTCCTGTCCGATGCGGTGGCGCAACGACCCGCCCACTACGCGCATGCCAACGCCGACCTGGCCAATGCCATGGACCTGTTCAGCAAGGCCAAGTACGGTGCGGCGCAGTATGAATTGGGGCAGGTGGTGGCACGTATCGGCGACAAGCACGACGCCACCCGTGTGGAGGCCGAGTTCTACAGCGCCCTCTGCGCGGTGCGGCTCTTCAATGATGATGCCGGTCACCGACTGACCACCTTCATGGCCGAGCACCCTGAGGACCTGCACGTGGGCGCCGTCCGGTTCGAGCTCTTCAAACACACCTTCGCGGAGAAGAAGTGGAAGCAGGCCCTGGCCTGGAGCGATCAGGTGGACCGTTTCGCCTTGGAGCCGGAGGAACTCGAGGAGTATCGCTTCAAGCGCGGCTATGCTTACTTCCAGGAAGGGGACAAGGACAAGGCCTTGGGGGAATTCGCCGAGGTGCAGAACGGCACGGGTCTCTATGCCATTCCCAGCCGCTATTATGCGGCCCATATCCAATACGAGCGGGGCAACTACGAGACGGCCCTCACCGGGTTCCGAAGCTTGGAGAGCGATGAGAACTTCCGCAAGGTGGTGCCCTTCTACATCGCCGAGATCCTCTTCCTGCAAGGCAAGTACGACGAGCTGAACACCTATGTGAAGCCCTTGTTGGAGGACCCCGAGGGCACCAAACGCATCAACGAGATCAACCGCTTGGCGGGCGAGGCGAACTACCGGCGCGGGAATTACGCGGAGGCATTGCCTTACCTGCAGAAGAGCGCCCAGCGAGCCAGTGTGGAACGTGGTGATCGATACATCCTCGGCTACGCCTATTACCGCACCGGGGATTGTCAGAAAGCCCTGGCCGAGTTCAACCTGGTGGCCAATGGCACCGACAGCATCGCGCAGCTGGCCACCTACCACATGGCCGACTGTTACCTGAAGCTGAACGAGAAGAACTATGCCCGCACGGCCTTCAAGAAGGCTTACGAGATCGGCAGCGATGTGAAGGTGAAGGAGGACGCGCTCTTCAACTACGCCAAGCTGAGCTATGAGCTGAGCTTCGACCCCTACCACGAGGCCATCAGCGCCCTGCGCAACTACCTGCGCTCGTATCCCGATACGCCGCGCAAGGACGAGGCTTACGAGTTCCTGCTGAACGTGTACCTGAAGACCAAGAACTACGAGGACGCCCTGGCCGCATTGGACGAGATCCAGAACAAGGACCTACGCTTGAAAGAGGCCTATCAGAAGCTGGCGTATGACCGTGGCGTGGAGCTCTACGAAGGCCGCAAGTATGCGGATGCCGCGCTCTTCTTCGAACGTGCCTTGAAGTATCCCGTGAGCCAGCAGGTGAACGCCAAGGCCCACTACTGGATGGCCGAGAGCTACTACGGCCAAGGCGATCTGCCCGCGGCATTGCGGAAGTACGACGACCTGCGCAACGCACCCGGGGCCTACAGCACCGAGCTCTACGAACAGGCTGGTTATGGCATGGGCTACACCTTCTTCAAACTGAAGCAATGGGACGAGGCCTCCACTGCCTTCCGCCGATATGTGGGCGCACGCACCGGTGAGAGCCGCCAACGCGCCGATGCCATGCTGCGGACCGGCGATTGCTATTTCGTGATGAAGGACAATGTGCAGGCTGTGAAGTGGTACGATGATGCCATGCGGACCGGCTCACCTGATCGGGACTACGCCCAGTACCAGAAGGGGGTTTGCCAGGGTCTCCAGCGCCAGTTCAACGAGAAGATCACCACCCTCAAGGGCCTACTGACGGAGAAGCCGGATTCCCGCTATGCCGCCGATGCCAAGTTCCAGTTGGGAGAGACCTACATCAACCTGGACAACGATACGGAGGCCATGAATTACTATGCCCAAGTAGTGGAGCAGCATCCCAACAGTCCGCACGTGCGCCAAAGCATGTTGCAGAGCGCGCTGATCCACAAGCGGCAGGGCCGGGTGGACCAAGCGATCGCCGGCTTCAAGGCCATTGTGGCCCAGTACCCCACCATGGACGGTTCGCGTGATGCCTTGGCAGGACTGGAGAGCATTTACGTGGAGAAGGGCCAGGTGAGCGAGTATGAGGCGTATGTGCGCTCCCTTCAATTCGTGGACCCCAGCACGCTCGATCTGGATGAGAAGTACTTCCGCAGTGCGGAGAAGCTCTACTTCGATGAGAAGTGCCCCCAGGCCATCGGTGCGTTCGGCGACTACCTGAACAAGTACCCCAATGGCGCCTACTCGCTCAATGCCTTGTTCTATCGGGGTGATTGCAACTACCGCGCGGCCAATTACGAGGCGGCCCTGCCCGACCTGGAAGCGGTGATCGCGCGCAACGGCACGGACTTCATGGAGAGCGCGCTCTATGGTGCCAGCGACATCCTCTTCCGCGACAAGCGTTGGGAGGGTGCCTTGGAATACTACCGCAAGTTGGAGCCGGTGGCGAGCTTCCCAGGGAACACGCTGGCCGCCCAGGTGGGGCAGATGCGCTGCCTGAAGGAATTGGGTCGGATGGCCGAAGCGGCCACGGCCGCTGAACGTGTAGCGGCGAACAGCAACGCCACCGCCGACCTGAAGGCCGATGCGGGTTTGACGGTGGCGCATGGCCTACTGGCCAAGGGCGACAACGATGCGGCCTACACCAAGTTCAAGGCGGTGAGCACCGCCAGCACCAATCACCTGGGTGCCGAGGCGAAGTACCACATGGCCTACGTGCGCCACTTGCAGGGCCAGTTCCGCAAGGCCGAGACGGAGGTCTTCGATCTGGTGAAGCGCTATCCCAGCTACGACCACTGGAAGGCGCGTGCATTCATCCTGTTGGGCGATGTGTATGTGCAACTCAACGACCGCTTCCAAGCCAAGGCCACCCTGCAGAGCGTGATCGACCACGTGCAGGAGCCCGAGCTGGTGGCCCAGGCCCAGCAACGATTGGATGCCATCAATGCCAGTGAGGTCCAGCAGCTGGCGCCACCCGCGCAGGACGAACTGGAACTGCCCCTTCCCGCTAACACCGACGGCCAGTGATCGCCATGAAGAACCTGCTCCTTATCCCGATCCTTGGCCTGTTGGTGGTCCCGGCGCTCGCACAGGTCACCAATCCCGGCGGTGAGTACATCATCCAAGGGGTTTACAGTCCCACGCTCATGGACGCTCAGAAGATCGACCTGCGGCCCGAGCCCATCGATACCATCCTGCCCACGTTGCCGGTCCGTTACGACCTGTTGCCCGTGAAGGCCGAGATCCCGGCCAAGGTGGACAGCATCGCCGCGGCCAAGCTCAGTGTGCTCGCTCCGCAACCCCAGTTGTACAAGGGCTTTGTGAAGGCCGGCTTCGGACTCTACACCACCCCGTTGGGCGAGCTCTACTTCGATCAAGCGCGGTCGCGCAAGAACGGATACGGCATCCATGCCAAGCACTTCAGCAGCAATGGTGGACTGGACGATGTGGGGCCCAGCGTCTACAGTTTCAACAGTGTGGATGGCTACTACAAACACTTCCTACCCGACCACGAGGCCACAGGACGATTGATGTATGACCGACGCCGGGTGAGCTACTACGGCTATGCCGCCAATGACAGTATCAATGACGCGTTGGATGCCTTGGATGAGCCAGAGGATGCCCGCAAGCAGTTCTACAACGACATCGGGTTCGCTGGGCGCCTGCGCAGTCTGTACACGGATAGCACCAAGTTCACGCACGATGTGGGCTTGGAGGTCCATAGCTACAGCAACCTGAGTGAGAGCCGTGAGACGAACATGCGTGTGAACGCCACCGGCCAAATGACGGTAGGAGCTGAGACCTATGGCGGTTCCTTGCTGATCGACAACAACGCGTACAAGGGGGTGGTGAAGGACCTGGCCGAATTCCGTCAGAACGGGACATTGGTCGGTCTGCAGCCGCATGTGAGCACCAAGGGTGATGCCTACCTCGTACGGGTGGGCGTGGGCTTGTTCGTGGATGCGTTGGGTTCCACCACCTTCCACTTCTATCCCCAGGCCTATGCCCATTACAGCCTGTTCAACAACATCCTGATCCCCTACGCGGGACTTCACGGCGAACGCCGACGCAACAGCTTTCGCAGCCTCACGCAGGCCAACCCCTGGTTGATCGGGGCTCCTGCCTTGGCCAACACAAGCCTCATGTACGACCTCTACGGCGGATTGCGTGGCAGCTTCAGCAGCGATCTGGGCTTCGACGTGCGCGTGAGCAAGAGCAGGCTGGACGCGATGCCGTTGTATGTGAACGTGAGCAACGCGCCCTTCGGCGATCGCATGGAGGTGGTATACGACCGGGTGGATGTGTTGGACCTGAGCGGTGAGGTCAACTACCGCAGGAAGGAGGCCATCTCGTTCTCCGCTCGGGTCGACGTGTTCACCTATAAGACCAAGGTGCAATTGGAAGCGTGGAACCTGCCTCCGTACCAGCTCACCTTCGGCGGGCGCTATGACATGCGCGGCAAGCTCATCGTGAAGGCAGAGGCCCAGTTCTTGGGCAAACGTCCGGCATTCCGTCTGGGGGATACCATCACGCAAGGCGGGTTGACCGTGCTGGTTCCCAGTTCGAGCGTGGACCTCGACGGTTACCTGGACCTCTACCTGGGCTTGGAGTATCGGTATACGAAGCGATTGAGCATCTTCGTGGACATGAGCAACCTGAGCGCGAGCAAGTACGAGCGTTGGTACCGGTACCCGGTGCAACGTGGGCTGCTGCTGGGGGGTGTGACCTACGCATTCTAAAGCGCTGGTTACCAGTGGCCCCGAAGGGCCCGTTCCGGGCAGAGCGTGTCCAGTATTCCCATGCATAATGGATCCGGTCGGAAATGCAAGCTCCGGCACAGTGTTAATTATCAACAGAACCCGCGTCTTTGTTGGGAAAATGCCTTCTTCCGGCCCTGCGGATGAGGTATCTTCGCGAGCCTTTCCCTGTAAGAGGGCATTGATCGATCGGAACCATGTCTGAGACCGTACTTGAAATGAGCGAGAAGAAGAAGGATGCCGCCAGCTATTCGGCGGATAGTATCCAGGTACTGGAAGGCCTTGAGGCCGTGCGTAAACGCCCCGCCATGTACATCGGCGATGTGGGCGTGAAAGGCCTGCATCACCTGGTGTACGAGGTGGTCGATAACTCCATCGACGAAGCCTTGGCGGGTCATTGCGATACGGTGGAGGTGACCATCCTGCCCACCAACGGGATCCGTGTGAAGGACAACGGTCGGGGTATCCCGGTCGATATGCATGCGAAGGAGGGGAAGAGCGCCTTGGAAGTGGTCATGACCGTACTTCATGCCGGTGGCAAGTTCGACAAGGACAGCTACAAGGTCTCCGGCGGCCTGCACGGGGTGGGTGTGAGCTGTGTGAACGCACTGAGCACCATGCTGTTGGCCGAGGTCCATCGAGGCGGTAGGATGTACCAGCAGGAATACAGCGAAGGAAAGCCGAAGTATGCTGTGAAGGAAGTGGGTACCACCGACTATCGCGGTACCATCGTCACGTTCCAACCCGACCTGAGCATCTTCCAAGCCAGCGAATACAACTTCGATACCCTGGCCACCCGCTTGCGCGAATTGGCCTACCTGAACAAGGGTATCAAGTTGACCCTGACGGATGAGCGCCGCACCAACGATGATGGAAGCTTCATCATGGAGAGCTTCCATAGCGAGAAGGGTCTGGTGGAGTTCGTACGCTACCTCGATGGCACGCGCGTTCCCATCATCGAGGACGTGATCTACATGGAAGGGGAGAAGCAAGGGATCCCCGTGGAGATCGCCATGGTGTACAACGATTCGTATTCCGAGAACATCCACTCCTACGTCAACAACATCAACACCCACGAGGGAGGTACGCACTTGGCCGGCTTCCGCATGGGCCTCACGCGTACGCTGAAGAAGTATGCAGATGCCAGCGGAGCCACGCAGAAGTTGAAGTTCGAGATATCCGGCGATGACTTCCGTGAGGGCCTCACAGCAGTTATCAGCGTGAAGGTGCAGGAGCCCCAGTTCGAAGGGCAGACCAAGACCAAGCTGGGCAACAACGAAGTGAGTGGTGCGGTGAACATCGCCGTGGCCGAGATGCTCGAGAACTACCTGGAGGAGCACCCACGCGATGCCCGGCAGATCGTGGACAAGGTGATCCTCGCCGCCACGGCACGCCATGCCGCGCGTAAAGCCCGCGAAATGGTGCAGCGCAAGGGCGCCTTCTCCGGCGGTGGATTGCCTGGTAAATTGGCCGACTGTCAAAGCAAGGATGCCAGTGCCAGCGAGCTTTTCCTCGTCGAAGGAGATTCCGCGGGAGGAACGGCAAAGCAAGGCCGTAACCGCGAGTTCCAGGCCATCCTTCCCCTGCGAGGCAAGATCCTCAACGTGGAGAAGGCCATGCAGCACAAGATCCTCGACAACGAGGAGATCCGAAACATCTACACTGCGCTGGGTGTCCACATCGGTACCGAGGAGGATAGCAAGGCGCTCAACATGGAGAAGCTGCGCTACCACAAGATCGTCATCATGTGCGACGCTGACGTGGACGGCAGCCACATCCAGACGTTGATCATGACCTTCTTCTTCCGCCACATGCAACCGCTGATCGAGCATGGATACCTCTACATCGCCACGCCGCCGCTGTACATGGTGAAGAAGGGCAAGGAGCAGGTGTATTGCTGGACAGAGGCTGAGCGTGATGCCACCGTTGAACGCATGAAGGGTGCGAGCAAGGAAGCCAGCATCGGTATCCAGCGCTATAAGGGCCTGGGTGAGATGAACGCCGAGCAGTTGTGGGAGACCACCATGGATCCCAGCCGTCGGACCCTTCGCCAGATCACCATCGAAAGCGGCGCCGAGGCCGATCGCGTCTTCAGCATGCTGATGGGCGATGAAGTGCCACCCCGCCGCGAGTTCATCGAGAAGAACGCGATCTACGCGAAGTTGGACGTTTAGCGACAGTGATCACCACGACAATGAGGAAGCCCGGTGATGAGCCGGGCTTCCTCATTGTTACCTGGTGGTACGTTCAGCGCAGTAGCGTCACATGCCCCATCCGGTCCACGGGCTCCCCGGTCAATGCATCCGTGCAGGCCAACTTCCATACGTAGACATCGGGCTTGGCAGGCTGTCCGCCATAGGTGCCATCCCATTGACCGCCCACCACGGTGCTCGCGAACAACTCCTCGCCCCAACGATCGAACACCAGGAAGGTGTAGTCCTTCACCCAAGGGATATTGAACACCGGACCGAAGCCTTCGTTGTTGCCATCTCCGTTCGGACTGAACGCGTTGGGCACGAAGGCGAGCAACACATCCAGCACCTCGATCGGAGCACAGACCGAGTCAGGGCAGTTGTTGGCGTCATACGCGGTGAGGCAGACCGTGTAGCGGTCGCCTAGGGCTGCGGGGAAGCTGTGCACGGGATCGGGTCCTTCCTCCGTGCGCCCATCGCCCATGTCCCATACGAAGCGTGTGGCATTGGTGCTCGAGGTGTTGTAGAATTCCACCATCGGGGCCGAAAGGAACACGGTATCAGTGCTCATGGTGAAGCCAGCAAGGACCGGAGGCGGGCTAACAATGGTCGCGGGATCCACCGCGAGGCATCCGTCCTCGTCCTCCATCCACACGACATATTGTCCGGGGCACAACGGGCCGAACACGGGCTGCGCTTGATACGTGCTGCCTTGGTCCAAGCTGTATCGCGCTCCTGCTGGATCCACCACCATGATGCGCCCATCGCAGGTACCCGGGCAGGTCTCATCCACAACCAACAAGGCATCGATATCCGCCGGTTCCGGATCGTTCAGCGTGAATGAGGCCACCGCGGAACATCCATTGTCATCGGTGACCTCGAAGGTGTATTCGCCAGCACACAAGCCTATCATTTCCGGTAGCTGTCCTGTAAGACCGGAGGTCCATTGGTAGCCATAGGTGCCGTCCGCACTGTTCCCCCCGCTTGCGCTCAGGTTGGCCACGCCGCTGCATCCCCCGAAGCAGATGGGGTCACTGACGTTCGTCACGGGAACAAGCTCTTCGGTGAAGGTCATGCGCACCGAATCCGCTCCCGCACAGCCATCCACACTGGTAGCCGACCACTGTAAGTCCACATCGCCGCCAACGGTTGCGAACACTTGGGTGCTAGGGGAGGTGGCATCGCTGAAGGTGACCGATGCCGGACCTGTCCAAATACCGCTTGCAAAGTTGCCTGATGCGTGTACTTCCGACCCCAACGTACAGGTCAACCCATCGTATCCGGCATCGACCAACGGAAGGGGATGGAGCGATACCGCGACCTCTGCGGTATCCGGAGCACAAGGCGCTTGACCCCAAACGACGTAGCGGTACATGCCGATCGCTTCACTCTGCGCTTCGAACGTGTCATCAGTAAGCGAACCATCCGGGGCGGACCATGTGCCTCCGGATTGGGGTGTGCCCTCCAATTCCGGGAATAGCGCCGCTCCGCTGTTCTCCGGGCACACCTGCAGGATGCCGTCCAACCCTGCGTTCGGCGCGCTCACCTCCACCACATTCACCACTGCACTCCGGTCGGGGCAGGCTTCCGGGCCGGAGACCGTGTAGGTGTAGTCACCTGCGTTCATCGTCAGCGGATCGTAAACACCCGCGGTCACGACGCTGGGCCCACTCCAGGTGCCGGTCATCTCCGGACTTCCCCCGAGTTCATCCATCAGGGGTTGAGGAGCACCGTTGGTGCATAGTGTGAGTGCTCCGTTGGTCCCTGGATCTGGAGGGTCGTTCACGAGTATGCGTATGATGCTCGTGTGATCAGGACATGGTGTTGTCCCGGTGACCCGATAGCGATAGTTGCCCGCGTTCATGGTCGCAGGATCGAACTGGTCGTTCATCACGGTGCTCGGGCCGATCCAACTTCCACCGACATCCGGAGAGCCCCCGAGCAGGTCGAAGAGGTCCAATGGCGCGTCGATGCTGCACACGGTAAGGGTATCTCCCAAGCCTGCATCCGGTGGCTCAAGTATGTCCACTTCGATGGTGGCCGCTACGGCTGGACAAGGGGCATTGTCGCCCAAGGTGTAGGTGTAAGTGCCTGCCGAGGCCAAGGAAGGATCGATCATGTTGCTGACGTTCAGACCGTCCGGTCCGGTCCAAGAGCCACCAGGATCCGGGTCGCCACCCAAGCGGTTGAAGAGGTTCAGGTTCGGTCCGGTGGAACAGAGCGTGAGGGTGGTGTCCGCGCCTGGGTCATCAGGCTCGACCACGGTAACTTCCACTACTGCGGAACGTGTTTGACATGCTTCCGTACCGGTAACGGTGTAGGTATAGATGCCGGGAGGGCTTGTGCCCGGGTTGAACGTAGCACTACTTGCCCCGGTGGGCCCGGTCCACGTGCCACCGCCTTGGGGCGCTCCGGTCAGTGCGTTGAACAGGTTGGAATTCGGTGCGGTGGCACACAGTACCAATGAACCATCAAGCCCTGCGTTCCGAGGCGCAACAACGGTCACGGTCAAGGTGGTGTCATACGTGCACCCATGGTTGTCGGTCACCGTGTACACATAGTTGAAGATGCCGGCAGCAGTGGGCGTCAGGCACACCGAGTTGCAATCGGCGGACGTGCTGCTGATGTTCGGACCACTCCACGAACTGCTATCACAGTCGGCACCGATAACGGGTGTGAAGACGAGCAGATCATCGAACAAGGCAGGGTCGAAGTCGATCCCCCAGTTGCAGATGAAGCCGTTGTCGGACGCCCAGAGGTCGCACACGCGAATGGTCCAGGTGCCATTCAATTGCGATCCGATCAGACCGTTCAAGGGGTTCAGGCTCTCGTAGGTGCCGCTGGGCAGGGTGGCACTTGCATTGTCGGCCCAGGTGCCATTGTTCGAGGTTGGGCTCCAGCAGTAGTTCCAACACGTGCCCTGGTCCAATGGCTGACTGTCGATGTCGACCGGAACGCCCAGATAAGTCCCTGCGCCACCCTGTTGGTGCATGATCACGGTCTCGCCAGTAGGGCTGATGATGCTGATGACCAGGTCGCCTATGAAGGAATGTTCCATGTCCAGGCAGATGCCTTGGATATTGTTCACGCTCGTCATCGTCTGGCCTGGCGCGAACTGATTGAAGGTCAATTCGGACGTGAAGCATTCTCCGACGTTGTCCGGCAGGAACACGCCTCCACCCAGGTTCGGATCGGGTTGTTGGACCCAGGTCCTGGGGTTCGCGATACCATCGAGGCACAATTCCTCACCCACACAGCCGACCAGATCCCCAGTCGTGCCTATGAAATTCGGCTCGGTCCCCACCATCACCACCAGGTCCACCCGGTTCGCACTGGTGCACCCATTGTCATCGGTCACGAAGAGTTGAGCGATGTATGCCCCTTCCTGCGCATAGGTATGTGATGCATTGACGGGAGCATTGTTCTGGAAGCTCCCGTCTCCGAACTCCCAACGTCGACTTGCGATCGCGAAGCCCGGTTCGGCAAAGGAGGCGCTACTGTTGAACGTGACATTCTCACCCGGGCATATCCGCAGTGGGCCGCTCAAACCATGGGTCGCGAGTGCGGTAGGGCGAGCGCAAGGCTCGAAACAGGTGATGCTTGCCGCGAATACCCCGGTTCCTGTTTCATTGGAGTTGAAGACCACCGTCAGGCAGCCTGTGGTGTTCGTGAGGCTTGCCGTGATCACGCTGCCTTGTAGCGTTGTGCCGGTCCAGGTGCCCAGCATCGGAGCTGCCGTGGAATTGCCATCGTGGATCGTCATCGCATCGATCGGGCCCACGCCGCTCACATCCAAGGTGAACGTGATGAAGTTCAAGGAGATCGCATCACCCGGGTTGTCCGGGCAGATGGTGTAGGTCAGGTCCTCACTGTCACCATATCCCGAAGCACCTTGTCCGCCGCTGTCCAGGAACGCACCACTACAGGTGGACACACTACCATTGCTCATGGCGAAGAACTGTCCATGCACATGACCGAACCACCCACAGATGGCAAGGGTCAGCAGTGATCGTAACCAACCTCCTGGATGGTTGATCCTTTTCGGATCGGCAAGCTGCACTTCGGGGGCCATGAACGGAGGGTCACACAAAGGTCGCAGCCTTTCACTTCAACAGGGTCACATGCCCGATCCGTTCAATGAGTTCACCGGTAAGGCGATCGGTGCATGTCAGCTTCCACACATAGACTTCAGTTTCAACGACCTCGTTGCCCAAGCGCCCGTCCCATTTCTCGTCGACTACCTGGCTTCGGAAGATGCGCTCCCCCCATCGGTCGAAAATGAGTAACTCGTAATCATCCACCCAAGGTTGGTTGAAGACCGGAGCAAAGCCATCGTTGAAGCCATCCCCATTGGGGGTGAACGCATTCGGCACGTGGACCAGGAGTAGATCGAAAACCTGGATCGGCGCACAAATGGAATCTGCGCATCCGTTGGCATCCATGGCGGTAAGACAGACCGTGTACGTTGCACCAAGCCCACCGGGGAAGGAATAGGTCGGGAATTCCTCAGTAGAGGATGCGCCCGTGCCGAAGTCCCAGATGAAGCTTGTTGCATTGCTGCTCGACGTGTTGATGAACGTGGCAATAGGCTCATCGATGAACAAGGTGTCCGGATCGAAGAAGAACCCCGCGGTGACCGGCAATGGGGTGCCGATCGTAGCGGGTGCGGATGCGGTGCATCCGTTCGCATCCTGCATCCAAACCGTGAATGCTCCGGGGCAAAGACCGCTGAACGTGTTGCTGTTCTGTACGGTGGTGCCCCCGTCCAAGCTGAAGCTCACGCCGGCGGCATCCATGACCACGATCCGCCCATCACACGTGCCCGGGCAGGTCTCATCCACATCGAATACCAGATCGATCGCCAGTGCTTCCGGCTCGTCGATGATCACCATGGCCTGAGCGGTACATCCATTCATGTCAGTTACCGTGACGGTATAACTGCCCGCACATAAGCCTGAAATGGATGCACTTGATGCTCCCGTATCCCAGAGGTGATCAAAGAGCCCATCCACGGTGTTGCCTCCAGTGGTGACAACCGTAGCGGTACCATCGCAAGCGCCGTTGCAGATGGCATCCGTCCCGTTGATCACTGGAACGATCGCATCGGTCAAGGTGACCTGCACTGAATCGGAAGCAGCACAGCCCTCCGCTGATACTGTGGACCAGAACAAGGTGTACGTACCACCTTGGGCCGCGATCACTCCCGATGCGGGATCGTTGGCGTTCGCGAAGGTGATCCCTGCCGGACCGGACCAGGAACCTGTGCTCCATACACCGCTTGCTTGTAGGTCTTGTGCCAGTGTACAACTGATCGTGTTCGGGCCCGCGTTGGGCTGGGGAACAACGTGGATCGCCACGGAAGCGCTGGCCAAAGCATCGGGGCAAGGCATGATCCCGGTCACCGTGTAGATGTAGGTCCCTGGCGTATCCGTTGAGGGGTCGAATGTGCCCTCGGATGGGACTCCTCCGGGCCCGGTCCAGGTACCGCCACCATCAGGCGTTCCTCCGAGCAGGTCCATGAGATCGATGGCATCGGCCTCGGGACACAACGTGATCGCACCGTTCGTACCCGCCTGTGGCAATGGGTGTACCGTCACGGTCACCATAGCCGTCGCATTAGGACAAGGGGCGGTACCGTTCACGGAATAGACATAAACGCCTGCCGGGTCGGTACCCGGGGTGAAGGTGCCCGCTGTAGGTGTGCCTTCCAAACTCCAAGAACCACCCGCATCAGGATCACCGGTCAATCCATCGAAAAGTGACGCACTTGAATTGTTCGAACAGAAGGTCAACTGGCCAGGTGCACCAGCACTTGCTGGAGTGATCAGATCGATGACGACCACGGAGGTGTCGTTCACACAAGGGCTGGGAACAGCAACTATGTACGTGTAGCTGCCTGCATTCGCAGTGCTTGGATCCAAGGAACCACCGATCACGGTACCATCCGTTCCATACCATTCTCCTCCTGCGTCCGGAGTGCCACTGAGTAGCGTGAAGAGGTCGATGGTGTCCGGTTGTGCACAGTAGGTGGCGATACCATCGATACCTGCGTCCGCGTTGGTGAGCACACTGACCGAGATCATGGCGGATGACGCTGGACAAGGGCTTGGGCCGGCTAGCGTGTAGGTGTAGTCCCCGTCCACATCGGTCCCCGGAATGAAGATCCCGCTGAATGGCGCACCCGTCGGGCCCGTCCAACCACCCCCACCCTCAGCTCCTCCGAGTAATGGGAACAGATCGACAGGATCCCCGCTGATACATAGGTTGAGAAGGTCGTCCTCCCCTGGGAAAGCGGGCTCAGTGATGCTCACTGTCACTGCTGCCGCCTCAGCCGGACAGGGAGTGACACCGGACACTGTGTATACATAAGCTCCTGGTTCGTCATTGGCTGGGTCGAACGTACCTGACCAAGTATTCCCGCTTGGTGAGGTCCATGTACCGTCCTCATCCGGAGTACCACCCAACAGATCGAACAGATCGGTTGGGCCGTCCGTCAGGCACACGTTGAAAGTCGCATCCATACCAGCGGATGGCGGTTCGATCACCTCCACGGTGACCGTACTTGACACGCTCGTACACGGCGGTGGAACAGTGATGGTGTAAGTGTAGATCCCTGAACCCATTGTTGTCGGGTCGAACGATCCGGAGAATGGCGCACCTGTCGGTGTGGTCCACGAACCACCGGCATCGGGTGTTCCTTCCAAGCGATCGAAGAGGTCCGTCAAGCCATCCGTACTACAGATGGATAGGAAGCCAGGTCCTCCTGGAAACGGTTCAGCGGATACGGTGACCAGCACCGAGGCGATCGCTGCTGGACAGGGAGGCGTACCTGGAACGGTGTACGTGTAGGTACCAGCCGTCATGGTTGCCGGATCGAAGGCGTCGCCTACTACGATGCTTGGACCATCCCAAACGCCTCCTGCATCCGGTGTCCCACCTAATCCGCTAGCCAGTCCAACACTTGAGCCGCTTGCACACAGCGCAATACTCCCATCAGTGCCAGCATCCGGAGGTGCGATGGTGGAGACTGTGACCGTACTACTCACGTTCACACAAGGCGCTGGAACAACAATGGTGTAGGTGTACACGCCAGGCGTCATCGTGGCGGGATCATACTGTCCGCCCACCACCGCACTGGGTCCGCTCCATGCACCACCGAGATCCGGTGCTCCGCCGAGTTCGGCGAAGAGGTCGATGGCGGCATCGG
>Ga0116158_10000595_pt1 | contig 34775 bp, 20 predicted proteins | sample AD_UKC052_MetaG_FD_89883 | JGI IMG/M metagenome (GOLD analysis project Ga0116158, IMG submission 89883) | Active sludge microbial communities of municipal wastewater-treating anaerobic digesters from USA - AD_UKC052_MetaG | ecosystem: Engineered > Bioreactor > Anaerobic > Digestate | place: USA... | reverse complement strand
TTGCTGTTCGATGTGGTTGGCGGGCTCCAAGGCCATCTCGCTCAATGCCGTCTCATTCGGATCGCTCAGGATCTTGTCCAGATCATCGGTCAAGGTGATCGGGGTGCCTTGCGGAATGCCCAAGGCGAGGGCGAGCATCATGCGCGCTACGGAGGCCTGTTGCTGGAAGCTGCGCTGCAAGGTCTTGGCCTGTTCGAGTTGGATGGTGATACGATCCACATCGATGGATTCCATGAAGCCCGCATCGCGCATGGCACCGACCTCCACCAGGCTCTTCTCCAGCAGGGGAATGCCCTCGCCGGCCAACCGCGCACCCTCCTCTGCGCTGAGCACACCGAAATAGGCTTTCGCGGCTTGGTTGCGGGCGTCGGCAGCGGCCTTCTCCAATTCCTGCTGGCTCTGCTCGGCCACGGCCCGCGTGGCCTTGAGGCCGATGATGTAGCTGCCGTCGAAGATGAGCTGCGATAAGGTGGCGCCAGCGCTGGCGTTCCACGGCAGGCCGAACTGCGCGGCGATGAACTCCGGGCCACCGGTGCCGGGCGGCGAGAAGAAGTTCGGGATCAGCTGCGTGGGCACATCGATGAAGTTCTGGAGCTGCACCTCGCCGTTGATCTGCGGTAGACCGATGGCCGTGATCTCCTTCACCTTGGCGCGCGACTTCTCCGCCTCCAGCTCGCTGGCCTGCACGGCATAACTCTGCTTGGCGGCCAGGTCCAGGGCCTGTTGCAGGCTAAGGCTCACAGGACCTTGGGCGGCCATGGTGGTGGCCATGGCCAGGCTGATAATGATGGCTATCGATCTCATGGTCGTTCTTTCTTCACTTTCTTCTCCAGGTAGTCCAGACCCTTCTTGCTGGCGATACCCCGGATGTGGTATTCGAAATGCTTCCAAAGCACTTCGCTGATGTTGAACTGGTCCTGCGGGAAGACCTGGCCGTCCCACGTGGCATCCATTCGGGCGATGTAGAGCCGTGTGATCACCTCCACATCCAGATCATCCCGATAGAGGCCCTCCTTCAAGCCCTTCTTCAGGTTGGAGCTCACACAACGATAGATGTCCGTGCGTTCGGTCTCATCCAGGATGTTCCACGCTTTGGGGTGGTACTTCTGTAGATCGAACTGCACGCTAGGGTGCACCCCACCGATCTGCGCCACGATGAATTTGGTGATCTCGTGGTTCTCGTCGATGGCGTTGAGCCCGCGTTCGCAGATGGCCTCGATCGTGATGCGGTGGTGCTTGCACACCCCCACCACCACTTGCTCCACCAAGTCGTTCTTGTCGGAGAAAAACTCGTATAGCGTCTTCTTGCTGATCCGGAGCTGCGTGGCCACATCATCCATGGTCATGCTCTTGATGCCGAAGCGCATGAAGAGCTTCAGCGCCTGCTCCAGGATGTCCTTCTTCTTGGGCTCCATGGCCGTTCTCCGGCGGTCCTTTTCGGATCGGGGTGCAAACCTATGGCGATCCGAACACACTGGAAACGTTTTGCACTAAATAATGTTTCCGTTGTGATGAGTGGTGACCGGGCTGGATGAGCGCATCGTGCCCCGATCTAACCTGAGCGGATTATTGCTGCACCCGAGAAGAGGCACCACATTTGACCCGATGTGGAAAGCGCTCGTATTCGTCGCTCTCGTGTCGTGCGTGTGGGCCTCCTCAGCGCGGGCCCAGGAGAACGCGGCACGTTTGGATTCGATCACGCCGCTGCTCGATCCGCAGAAGAAAGATACCCTGCAACTGCGTATGCTCATCTGGGCGGTAGAGTCCTGGACCACCTCGGATCGCGCCTTGCCCTACCTCCACCGACTGGACTCGCTGAGCGCCGAACTCCTGTTGCACCCGCAGAAGGCTGTACGCCAACGTGCCCGGCACGCACGTGGCGCCTTCCACTTCTTCACCGGATACCGGGCCAAATTCGCCCGCAACATCCCGGTCGCACTAGCTTCTCTCAACGCGGCCATCGAGGAATTCCAGGCCGTGGGCCACCAGCGCGCCGTCGGGGAGTGTTGGGATGCGCTCGGATTGGTCTACCAGGTGACCGGCTCTTTGACGCGCGCCGAGGAGGCCTTCTCTCAAGAACTTGCCATCGCCCGGACGTTGAATGACGATCGGCTGGGCACACAAGCCCTCGTCCACTTGGCACGCTGCGCCGTGCAGCGCGAGCAGATCGAACGCGCATCGGCCTACCTGGATCCCGTGCGGGCCACCTCCCCCGAGGACAGTGTCGCGGTGATGAACGAACGCGCCGACATCGCGCTGTTGCAAGGAGACACCTCGACTGCGGAGGCATTCCTATTGAAGGGCTTGATCACCGCCTCACGTTCGGACAATCCATGGGACAGCTTGCCGACGCTCGTGCCCTTGGTGCGCTTGCTGTATGGACAAGGACGCATGGAAGAAGGCCTACAGCGCGCGCGGCAATGCGCGGGACTGGCCGGCCGGATGGACGATGATGCGGCCCATTGTGCTTGTACGGTTCTCATCGGTGAAGGCCTGTGGCGACTAGGTCGCACGCAGGAGGCCGAAGACCGACTGTTGGACGGGTTCCGTATGGCATCGGAGAACAGATACGTGGGCGTGGCGCGCGAACTGGGCGACGAAGGCTCCATGCTCTATGCGGCGGCCAAGCTCAAAGAACTGTACAAACAGCTGGGCCGCACCGCCGATGCCCTACACATGACCGAGGTGTGGAGCGAACTGAAGGATAGTGTGGCCGCCATGAGCGGGCGGGAAGAGCTGTTGCTGGCGGGATTCCGTGACAAGGAGATGCGAGACAGCATCGCGCATGTGGAGACCTTGCGGAGCGAAGGCATCTTGCAGACCTACCGCGCCAACCGGGAGCGCAAACAGCGCTGGTCGTTGATCGCCCTTGTATGTGCTGCAATAGGCGCCGCAACGGCCTTCTGGTTGCGCTGGCGGTCACAACGCCACGCGAATGCGATGGTGTTGGAGGCCCAGGAGAAACTCGTTGCCGCAGAAAAACAGCGCGAAGCCTCGGAGGTGCGCACGCGCATCGCCCGCGACGTGCACGACCAGCTCGGAAGCGACCTCACGAAACTCAGCCTCCTTGGCAGCGAAGTCCAGGCGAGCCTAAGGGACGATCCGGCCTCCGTACCACAGCTGGTGGCGGACATCGACCGCGTCGCTCATGAAGCCGGACGATCGTTAAGCGACATCGTCTGGGCCGTGGATCCCGAACACGACAGCCTCACAGGCCTGGCTGAACGATCGGAACAGTTCGCGGAACGCCTCCTCGCACGGAGCGGCGTCGCCTATCGTGTCCATTGCGTGGTGGAGGGGCGCGATCGCTCGATCGATCCCGCCCGCAAGCGGGACCTCTACCTCTTCCTGCGCGAAGCACTGAACAACGCGATCAAATACGCCCAAGCCTCGAAGATCGAGGTGGACCTGACAGCACGGGAAGACCGCGTACGCATCCAGGTAAAGGACGATGGCGTGGGCTTTCATGTCCCAGGCGCTATGCGAACAGGCAATGGGCTTCGTAACCTCAAAGAGCGCGCGGACCGCTTGGCTGGCGAACTGGTCATTGCCAGTGAGGTCGGCGGTGGTACCTTGATCCGCTTGGAAGCTCCACTGGTCTGAGATCCGATGCCGTACCTGTCCGCTTTGATCCACGTTCGATCATGGATCACGTGTGCGTTCATCATGATGGGCGCTGCCTCTTTTGCCCAACCCGGGATCGACTCCCTGCGTGCCATAGCCGAGGATATGGCACAGCCGGACAGCGTTCGGTTCACCGCTTTCTACGACTTGGTCTGGGACGGCTTCCTCTTCAATGATCCGGATAGTGCATACACCCTGGGACTTCAGCTGCAACGCGAGGCGCGCGAACGGAAGGCGCCAGCCTTCGTAGCGCGCGCCAGCGAACTGCTCGCTGCGGTATGGTACGTGCGGGGCGATATGCGCACCGCCCTGTTGCACTATGACACAGCGCTTGCTCTCCATCGGCGAAACGGCGATGCTGAAGGACAGGCCGACGTGATCACCAACATGGGCAGTATGCTTTCGTACCTCGGTGAATTGGATCGCGCACTCACGCTCTATCGAGAAGGCCTGGCCCTCCACGAGCGTTCGGCGGACAGCGCGGGCATCGCCAACGACCTCAACGCGATCGGGCGCGTGCAGATGCTTCGCGGCGATCATGGCAAGGCCGTGGACCTCTATCAGCAGAGCCTGCGCATCCAAGAGCTGCTTGGCAACAAGCGCGGCATCTGCACCTCACTGGCCAACCTCGGCGGCCTGTACCTCAATCAGAGCGACTGGAACGAGGCGTTCGCGTACTACCGTCGTGCAGCAGCGATGGCGGAGGAACTCGACGACCAGCATCAACTGGGCAAGCAACTGGAGGAGATCGGCTCATGCCTCGAAGAACTGGGCGATACCACCGGATCCATGCAGGCGTACCGGCGCAGCGAAGGCATCAGACTGGCCATCGGCGACCACCACGGACTAGTGAACGTGCGCAACCGCATGGCAATGATCCTGCTCACACAACACCGGACCGTAGACGCCAAGGCCCTCTTCGACCAGAACGTGGCGATGGCCCGTGAAGAAGACCTGCCCTTCGGGTTGGGCAATGCGCTCGTGGGCATGAGCACTGCGCACCTTCGGGAAGGCGACCCGGCCCGTGCGCTCGCGATGGCCGTGGCAGCCGACAGCGCCGCTGCGCGCGCCGAGGAACTGAACCTGCAGCGCGATGCTGCCGCTGCGCGGTATGCGGCCTTGAAAGCGCTCGGTCGCTGGCAGGAAGCACTGATGGTGCATGAGCGCGTCGTGCTGCTGAACGACAGCATCCTGCGCGAAAAGAACCAGCGCGATCTGTTGCGCAGCGGTTTCAAGTACGCCTATGAACGCGCGGCGGAATCGGACAGCCTGCGCCATATCGCTGAGCGAACACGGACCGAAACGAAGCACCGGGAACAACGCACCTGGCTGCTGGCCTTGCTGGTTGTCGCTGCAGTGCTGGGTTCCGCAGCGTGGTTGCGCATGCGGTACATGGCCAGGGCCAAACGCGCCATCGAAGCCGCCCAGGAAAAACTCGTGGTGAGCGAACGCGCACGCGAGGCCGCTGAAGTACGAACACGCATCGCCCGTGATGTACACGACCAACTGGGCAGCGACCTCACGAAACTTGCCCTGCTCAGCAGCGAAGCGAAGGCCAGGGCCAACGAGGATCCGAAGACGCTTTCCGCCTTGGCCGAAGACATGGAACGCGTGGCCAGCGAAGCGAACCGCTCGCTGGGTGACATCGTCTGGGCCGTGGACCCGCATCACGATTCGCTGGCGGGACTCACCGAACGTGTGCGCGCCCATTGCGAACGCATGCTGTCCTGGAGCAAGGTGCACCACACCATCGATTGTGTGCATGACGGACCGGATCGGGTGCTCGACCCTGCGACCAAGCGTGACATCTACCTGATCCTGCGTGAAGCGCTCAACAATGCGATCAAATACGCGAAGGCAGACCATATCCGTGTGGTCTTCAAGACATCCGCATCGTTCGTCCAGTTCGAGGTGTGCGATGATGGCATTGGAATGGGCAGTACCCCCATGAGCGGTCATGGACTCGAGAACATGCGCCATCGGGCTGAACACATCGGCGGCTCATTGACCATTGCCAGCAACGCCGGATCAGGAACGTGCATACGCTTTCGTGCGGACCTCTCACCCGCTTAACCCACGTGGGTTATTTCATCGATCAGAATGAAGTTGGACCTTCGTTGCCTCCGAAGGAAAAGATCCGACCATGAGGATGCTCGCTCCTGTCCTGTTCCTGCTGTGTGCAGCACCATCAGTTCTTGCACAGGACAGTACCAGCACCGCCGTAGAGTCGCTTTTCCCCGCCAACGGCATGGCGGGACGATGGGCCGATACCGTGCGGGTGGACCACCTTTTGGACAGTGCGAAAGCGTGGGTGGCCACCGGCGAAACGGAACGATCGTACAGGGCAGCGCGCCTCGCGGCCGAAGCGATCAATGCCATCAACGACGGCGGCGACAAGAGGCTGCTGGACCAGCGCGCCTTGCAAGCCGCGAAGCTCGAAGGGGTCGCCCACCACTATGCCGGTCGGTATGCAGAAGCCTTGGCGGCCTTCACCACCATGGAACGTGTGGCCGAACGCATGGGCAATGACAAGTTGCGGGCGGCCGCCATGAACTACCAGGCCTATCAGTACCGCGCCACGGACGACATCACCCGTGCGAAATCACTCACGCTCCAAGCGTTGGCCATCTTGGACAAGCTGCCCGAGGATGGTAACCTGGCCAACACCTATTCGGGACTCGGAACAATCCTCTTCGATGAGGCGGACCGTGATAGCGCATTGCTCATCCAGCGCAAGACGCTCGGCATCTACGAGCGTATCGAACTCCTCAACCATGCAGCGCTTTGCCGTATGGACATCGCGGAGATCCACATGAAGGAGGAGCGCTTCGACAGTGCCTTGCACTACTTGCAGATGGCCGCCCCGGAGCTCCAGAACGATGAGAATCTCGGCCAGCGGTGCATCTACCTTGGTCAGTTGGCACGAGCCCTTTGTGGCGTCGGCAAGTACCAAGAAGCGCGTTCGATATTGCTGGAAGCCGAACGTATCGCCCTTGAGCTGGAGAACAACGAGTACCGATCCCGTACCTACGAACTGCTCGCGTTGGTGGCCAGTGCGACGGGAGAAAGTGCGCAGGCCTTGTCCTATCTGGACAAAGCCCGAACAGCACACACGAACGACCTCGATATCGAAAAGACACAGGCCATCACCGAAGTGCGCATGAAGGCGGAGCAGGAACGGGAGGCCGAGAGGGTGGCCGCTGAACTGGCTGAGGAAAAGCGAAAGAAGCGCAACGCACTGCTCGGCGGCGGCCTACTTCTCGTCATCGCCGTGCTCGGATTCGGCCTCTACCGCAACAGCGCACGCAACGCCCTTGCCATGCGCGCGAAGAATGAAGAACTGGTGCGCGCACAAGAGCAACTGATCATCAGCGAAAAGGAACGTGAAGCTTCCGAAGTGCGCACCCGGATCGCGCGCGACGTGCACGATCAACTCGGCAGCGACTTGACCAAACTCGCCATGCTGAGCAGTGAGGTGGGTGTTGTGCTGAAGAACGATCCCGTTGCACTGGCACGTACCGCTCAGGATATCGAACGTGTCGCTGCCGAAGCCAATCGTTCGCTCGGCGATATCGTCTGGGCCATCGACCCCCACCACGACTCGCTCGCCGGACTTACCGAACGGGTGCGTGCCCATGCCGAACGGATGCTCGAATGGAGCCACGTCAAGTACACGATCGACTGCGTGCACGAAGGCCCCGATGTGACCCTCGATCCGGGCACGAAAAGGGACGTCTACCTCATCCTGCGAGAAGGGCTGAACAATGCGATCAAGTATGCCAAAGCGGAGCATATCGGGGTGGTGATGCGCACCGACCAACGATCCATTCACTTGGTGGTGGAGGATGATGGCAAAGGAATGGGCGACAAGGAACAGGCGAATGGCCATGGTCTGGCCAATATGCGGGCCCGTGCCGAACGCATCGGTGCACGCTTGAGAATGGACGGTGCCAAGGGCACCAGGCTCCAGTTGGACCTTGCCCTCACCACTTGATATCCAGCGGGAAACGCTATCTTGCCCACATGGCAAGCGCCCCGGTCCGTATCGTCATCGTGGAGGACGATGATGAACTGCGTGAATTGCTTCGTCGCCGTATCGAACGGGCCGAGGGGCTTCAACTCGTACGGACCTTTGCCAGTGGCGATGCGTTCCTGGAACACATCGAAGAACTGACGGCGCAAGTGGTGCTGATGGACATCAATATGCCCGGTAAGAGTGGTATCGATTGTGTGCGCGAAGCCAAGGTGGTGAAGCCCGAGGTGCAATACCTGATGCTCACCATCTTCGAGAACCCGGCCTACATCTTCCAGGCCCTCTGTGCCGGTGCCACGGGATACCTGTTGAAGAGCACCACCACCGAAGAACTGCTCGAAGCGATACACGACATCCACAAAGGGGGCTCGCCCATGAACAGCGCCATCGCTCGTTTGGTGGTGAATAGCTTCCAGCAGGAGACCCGGCAACAGATCAACGACGAGCTGCTCACCGACCGCGAGAAAGGCGTGCTCGATGGCCTCGCCTCCGGATTGCAGTACAAGGAGATCGCCGCCAAAGCGGGTATCAGCACGGAGACCGTACGTGTGCACGTGCGGCGCATCTACAGCAAACTGCAGGTGAACGGGCGTATGGAGGCCGTGCGCAAGGTCTACCCCGGTCGATAGCGCGTACTACACACGGGGTATTGCCGGGCTTGCACGGCGCAGGCACTTTTGGCCAAGCGTGGAACATCCACCAAGGCCATCATGTACCGTCGTCCGCTGTACCACCTCTTAGCCGCGCTCCTCGCTTGGGCCATGGTGCTGACCGCGACCGCACAGGACCTGGGCGCCATCGGCAAGGAGAAGCCGGTGCGGATCAACGGCAGCCTTTCGGTGATGGGAGGGCCCTACTACTACAGCGGTGACGGCACGCCGCGCAACGAGCCCTTCTGGTGGAACACCACCGGTGCTGTTACCCTGAGCCTCTATGGCTGGCAGGTGCCGGTGAGCTTCAACGTGGGTTCGCAACAGCGCACATGGACCCAGCCGTTCAACCGCTATGGCATGAGCCCCTTTTACAAGTGGGCCAAGCTGCATCTGGGTTATCGCAGCCTGCGCTTCAACCCGTACACCATGGCCGGGGTGCAGTTCTTCGGCGCAGGCGTGGAGCTGGAGCCGAAGGGGTTCCGCTTCGCAGCGTTCTACGGCCGCTTCAACAAACCGGTGGCGCAGGACACGCTCGCCTCCATCGCACCACGGCCGGCCTACGAGCGCACCGGCTACGGCGTAAAGGTGGGCGTAGGTAACCGGCGGAACTACTTCGACGTGATGCTCTTCCAGGCCGAGGATGACACCACCTCCATTCCCGAAGTAGTCAGCAATGATCCCGCATCAGCCCCCAAACAGAACGTGGCGCTTGGCGTTAGTGGCAGACTCGCACTAGGCAAACGCATCACCTGGCAATTCGATGCGGGAGGCAGTGCCATGAACGAGGACCTGCGTGCACCAGCCATCGTGGCCACCGATGTGCCCGCTTCCGTGCAGGGCATCTTCAACCCACGACTCGGTGCGAAACTGTTGTTCGCCGGACACACCTCGCTCACCTATGCGTACAAGATCTTCAGCCTACGCGGCGAAGTGAAGCAGGTGGACCCGGACTATCGTTCGCTCGGAGCCTATTACCAGGCGGCCGATCTACGCGCGATCACCGTTGCACCTAGCCTCCGCCTGTGGAAGAACAAAGTGCGCGTAAGTGGCAGCTACGGCCAGCAGCAGGACAACTTGAGTGGCCGCAAAATGGCCACCTCGATCCGGCGCATCGGTTCGGCCAACGTAAGCTGGAACCCTTCGCGCACGTATGGAGCCGATATCAACTTCAGCAACTATGGCATCGAACAACAAGCCGGTCTGCGTGCCCTCAGCGATACGTTCCGTGTGGCCCAGGTGAACCGGAGCATGACGCTTTCGCAGCGCTACGTCCGCACCAACAGCCAACGCACGTTCACCATCAGCCTCACCGGCGGCGTGCAACAACTGCAGGACCTGAACCCTTACAACACTTACGCCTCCGCCGAGAATGAAGTGATCTACGGCAACCTCTTCCTCAATCGCACCCGCAATGCGGACAACCTCTCGGTGAACGGGGGCATCAACTTCAGCCGCAACACCTCGGCAACCAACACCTACACGTTGGTGGGGCCAACACTGGGCATCTCCCGCACCATGGCCAAGCAAAGGCTCACCGCTGCGTTCTCCGCTTCGTGGAACGCCGCCTTGCAGGATGGCGCCAACGCGGGCAACACCGTGAATGCGAATACCACATGGCAGTATCGCGTGACGGCGATGCACCGCTTTCAACTCACGGTGAACGGCCTGTTGAACAGCACCACGTTCGTGGCCTCCCGCGAATTCACCGAAGTACGCCTGCTGGCCGGTTACGTGTTCGTGTTCCAACCCAAGTCCTAGTGCCATGGCCCATCGATATGCCTTGCGCCCTTCCCTGACCGCTCTCGCGCTCCTCACGATCATCGTCGTGCACGCGCAGCTGAACCCGCTGACGCTGAGCACCACGGTGAATCCGCCATACACCGCGAGCTATGTACAGTACTTCCAGAACCCGCAGCAGGTCTCGGTCTTGATCCACAACGATCTGCCGGGAGCCGTAGCGCGCGACATCTACCTCGCTGGTTCCATCACCACGATGGACGGCAGCATTTCGGTCACCATTGAGGGTGGCCAGCCGTGGAACGCTCCACCGCTCAACGTCCCCATCGGCTTCACAGCGATCTCGGGAACCGACCTGCAACCCTTCGTTTCCTCCGCGGGCGGCCAACTCCAGTACACTGGCATCACCGAAGAGGACATTCGGCTCGGGCTGCTCCCCGAAGGTGAATACCAGCTCTGCCTCCAAGCGTTCGACTACTTCACCAACGCCCCGCTGAGTGCAGGTGCGCCCAGCGATGGCTGCTCTAATGTATTCACCGTGGCCTATCCCCCACCGCCACAGTTGCTCGCTCCGGCATGCGACCAAATGGTGCAGGGTGCCCAACCCCAATCGCTGCTCTTCAACTGGATCCTACCCTCCGGTCCGCCGATGGGGGCCAACATGCAGTACCACTTCAAACTCGTACTGCTGTCAGAGGAGAACGCCATCGATCCGCTGTCGGCTCTGCAAAGCTCCAATGATCCGGTCTGGGAGGATGATGTGATGAACGCGCAGGTGCTGTATACACAGCTCATGCCCGCGTTGTTGACCGGTCGTCGGTACGCGTGGTACGTGCGCGCGGTGGACATGAGCGGGGTGAATGTGTTCCAGAACGATGGATGGTCGGAGCCCTGCACCTTCACCTGGAGCGGCGATGCCGGTTTCTCCTTCGCCTATCCGGTCGTGGGCGACACCCTCCCGTGGGACTTCCTGCCCATCGTGGCGCGCTTCGATCCATACCGCGATGACATCACACAATTCAACAGCGAACTCACGTTGATCCGTGTGGGCGGTGAACAAGCCAGCTACCAACGCGAGGTGATCTGGGCCGATGGCCCCCGCGAGTCGCAGCAGGATGTGCTCGGCATTCCCGTGACCGAGGACCAGGCGCGCCACATCAACGTGTACAAGCGGCCCGGAGAAGAGGGGGTGATGTATTTCGAGAGCGGCGAAGAACACGTGATGAGCGCGCAGATCACGCTGAGTCCCGACAACGGTGATCCCATCAGCGGATACATCGATGGTGGGTTCGCCTCCGGCATGGGCCTGCCGCGCATGATCAGCCCCGCGCATCAGGCCGTGCTTCCGCGCAACGGTGGTGATCCGAATGAGACCGGCTTCGCCCCCGTGCCCTTGCGTTTCAAGACCGCGGAACCGCCGTCGAGCCTGATTCCGCCCTTCGCCATCATCCAGAACGTGGATGGCCTGAGTACCCAGACCGATGGCCGCATCTACCAACGCTGGCGCATCGATGTTTCGAGGACCGCTGATTTCGAACAGACCGAAGCCACGCACAGCGAGCGGATCGGGAACACCTTGAGCCTGCTCAATAGTAGTTGCGACCTCCCCTGCATGCTGGCCGAACTGTACAAGGAGGTCACCTTCGACTTCACACCGAACGCGGAGGGCACCTACTACTGGCGCATCGTGTGGGTGACAGACCACAACAACGAGTTCAGCGCTCACTACCGGGCTGGTCCCACGTACAGCTTCACCATCGGAGAGCCCGAGGACGGTGAAGGTGGTGGCGGCGGAACGACGGCGGAAGAGGAGATACCAGCAGCTGAATGCCTGGCCGAAAGCCGACGCGCACCAACGCCCATCCTTGAGCGCAATGCGGTCACCACCACACAGGTGGGCGATACGGTGCAGGTCGGCAAATTCCGCATGCGCATCACCAGCATCCTGCACGGTGGCGGCAATACCGCATCCGGCGAAGGACTGATCGCCGTACCGGTGATGGACGCATTGCTCCGTGTACGTTTCAGTCAGGCGCTGATCAACGCGAACAAGCGGCTGTACCAAGGCGAAGTGAATGCGTTGTACGACAACGAGGGCGTGATCCCCCCCGCTTTCATCCAAGGCAGTTCGCTAGCGGCAGGTTTCAGTCCGCAAGCTGCGCAGGCGCTGGATGACTACCTGAACACCGCGGGCCGCTTGATCAGTCAATTCAGTGGCGCAACACCCATGGGGCTGCCGCTCGGTGTGGACAAGGAAGTAGCCGGCATCGGTCGCGTGGTCATCGGCATCCTCGGTATGCAGTTCACGGACACCATCGCACGCATGAACGCCGGCATGTCGTTACCCGTGCATGAACTGGGCACCTCGCTCAGCTTGGGCAACATGGCGATGCCCTTCCACCCTGGCGGCTTCGGCGACCTCACCGAAGAAGCCACGCTCTACCTGCTGAGCGACCTGAACATCGCCCTCGGCGACGATTCGCTGAAGTTCAAAGGCGCCCGCTTCACCGATGGGTTCACCACCGTACAGGACAGCGGCACCTTCGTGGCCTGGGATTGCAATGGTTTCCGCGCGGTGACCTTCGATGCGGAATACCGCTTCAGCCGTGAGAAGCTGCGCGAAGACCTGGCGAACGGCGAAGAAGGACCGCGCAAGGTGATCGGTGCACTACGGGTGCGGACCGGACGCGGTGGCCTCATGGGCCGCATGGACATGAACACGGCCTTCCACCTGAACGAGGCGAAGAGCTGGGGGTTCGATGTCCAGGAAGCATGGCTTGATCTCGCGAGCTACACCAACCCTCCGGATATGCAATTGCCACAGGCGCACTTCCTGGCCAGTGCACACATGCAGGAGGATGGCACCGTGGATCCCGCGTGGACCGGGGTGTACGTGGAACGCACCATGCTGCGCCTGCCACCGACCATCGAACGTTTCCAAGGCACCGGCCGTGTGACCGCGCAGGTGGACGACTTCATCTACGAGTTCGGAACGGGTATTTCGGCGCAATTCAAAGTGGCCAACATCCTCGACGCCAACGAAGGCAACCTCGATGGTTGGGGCTTCTCGCTGGACACGTTGCAGATGGACATCGTGGTGAACACCTTCAGCCAAGGCGGATTCAAAGGACGCATCAAGATGCCCTTCACCGATACGTTGCTCGTGTACTCCGGTATGATCCAGCACGATCCACAGACGGAGGATGTGCGCATGGAATTCCTGCTGCACCCGGATGGAACGCTGAACGTGCCGATGTACGTAGCGCATGCCGAGCTCTACGAAACCAGCACCGTGCGCGCCATCTTCGGCGATGCCAGCACCGGCAACAGCGCGCGGGCCGAACTGAACGGGAAGTTGAGCATCGATGTGAACGCACCCGCTCAACTGAAGATCAACTTCCGGGACATCGGCTTCCAACAACTCTACTTCCAGACCAACGACCCGTACACGAACGTGGACCAGAGCGGTGTATTCTCGCTGGTGAGCCCGCAGAAATTCCTTGCTGATGACGGCCCGCGACCGGATGACGAGGAGGAAAGCTCCGGCGGAAGTTCCGGCGGTTTCCCGGTGAGCATCACCCGGGTGACGACCGAACGACGTAACTCCGAAGGCGGTGTGATGGCAGGCATCGGGTTCGACATCAACCTGGACCTGAGCGGGCAGACCAACATCTTCGTGGCCACCACGCGCATCGCGGTGCTCGGGCAGCTCAACACCACGGCCATCCACCAATGGGGACACCACAGCATCGAGTTGGATTCCATCGGCGTGACGGGCGAGACCGGTGCGGTGAAGATCATCGGTGGCTTGCGCTGGTACCACGACGATCCCGTATACGGCAACGGTATCAATGGGCTGGTGAACGCCTGGTTCATGAAGGGGGCATTGCAAGTACGTGCCGCCGCGCAATTCGGAACGGTGAACAGCATGCGCTACTGGTACGCCGATGCCATGTTCGCCAAGGAAGGTGGCTTCTCGCCCGGACAGCCCTTCAACGTCTACGGCTTCGGTGGTGGTGCGTGGTACCATATGCGCCGGACCACTGACCTGCCGAGTGCACAACAGGTGACACAAGCAACGATCGCCGCTCAGGATGATGACGACTACACGCCTGGCCTCACGCTCACCAGCATCCGGTTCGTACCCGATGCCGCCATCAGCTTCGGATTCCAAGCCACCGTCATCTTCGGCGATGGCGCCAGTGGTCGCGCGTACAATGGCGACCTCACAGCAGGCATGTCCTTCAGCGAGAGCGGTGGCGTGAACACGGCCTTCCTCAACGGCAACGTGTACATGATGAGCGAACGGAACGATCGCACCTACGTGCCTATTCGCGGCAGTGCAGAGATCACCTTCGACTTCCCCAACGATGTCTTCCAGGCCAACTTCGCCATGAAGGTCACCATCGGCAGCGGCCTTGTCACGGGGACCGGACCGGACGACCTGGCAGGTGCGGCCGAACTATTGATCACGCCGGATACCTGGCACCTTTTCGTGGGAACACCGCAGACGCCAGTGGGGCTGGACTTCCTCGGGCTGTTCTCCACCACCAGCTATTTCATGGTAGGCAAAGGACTCCCCGATCCGCTGCCACCGGACTCGGCCGCGGTGCTCGCGTTGCTCGGCAACACCGACTTCAACTGGCCTGCGGGCGTGGATGAAGCCAATGGCATTGCCTTCGGGGCACGTGGCGCGTTGGATCAGAAGTTCGACTTCTACCTCTTGCGGATGCACTTGCAAGCGGGCCTGGGCTTCGACATGGCCTTCGTTTCCGCCGCCAACATGACCTGCGAGGGCATCGCCGATCCCGGCATTGCGGGATTCTACGCCACCGGTCAAGTGTTCGCTTACCTCGGCGGAAGTGTGAGCCTTCATGTGGACGTGTGGTTCGCCGAGGGCGATTTCGAGATCATGAACATCGCTGCGGCGGCGCTGCTACAAGGCGGCTTCGCGGATCCCAACTGGGTGCGTGGCGAAGTGGGTGGACGGTACAGCATCCTGGGCGGAATGATCGACGGGTCGTTCAACTTCCCGTTCTCGGCAGGCCACCCCTGTGACGATTTCGGGGCGGGTGCTTTGGCAGGCCTTGATCCCATCGGCGACATCACACCGCGCCATAACGACGGCATTACGCCCGGAAGCACCCCCGTGGACGTGGGAGCTAACTGCGAAGTGGCGTTGAACATGAAGCTGAACACGCCGTTCAACCTGAAGGAGTACCGATCCAATGGCAGCTCCTACTGGCGTACGTTCCGCTTGGTACTCGATGGTGTGAGCCTGAAGAAGGCGGGCAACGAACAGCAGACCAGCCAGGAGATCGCTGCATCGAAGGATCAAGTCCTGGTCATCCCCGCTCGCTACTTCGACCCACTTACCAGATACACGTTCAATGTGCGGTTGCGTGCCGAGGAACGCAGCAACGAAGGCGTTTGGACAACAGCGATCACCCAAGGAGAGTCGGCCATCTGGGACACCACTGTCACGTTCAAGACCGGCGAAGGGCTGAAAGAGATCCGCGAACAGGACCTGCTGTACACCTATCCTTTCATCGGCCAGCGTTACGTGCTTCAGGACGAATGCCGTGCCGCGATCATCCACTGCAAGGCCGATCTGTCCGGTCAGGATGCGATCTTCGGACAGGCTCCACAAGGTCGTGTTCGCATCTACAAGATGATGTTGACACCGCTCGCCGGGGGGCCGACCATCTCCTGCCCCATCGATCCGTTCCTGAACGACAACGCACCCACCACGCTCTCCTTCGCGCTACCACAACTGCTGAACAGCAAGATCTATGTGGCGCAGGTGATCTACCGGGATAGTCTGGTGCAGTCCGGCACCGGGCCACAAGCATACATCCCGTTGGCCGACCTGGGCATGATGTCCACCGCTACCAGCAGTACGAGCACCACCAGTCAACAAGGCCACACCTTCCATCTGCGGCAGCGCCGGTTGAGCGGATACTCCGTAAGGGCGAATGAGAAACTGCTCTTCACCTATTACTTCCGCACATCGGCCCACAACACCATCGCTGCCAAGGCGGCCGCGCTCACCAATAGCACCACCTTCCTCGAAAGCGATGGTGCCACCCCCCCGCGGGAAACACTCCGTCCGGATCTCCAAGGCGAGTCCTTCGATGTGTTCGATGTGAACGGCTACGTCTCCCCGCAGAACTCGGGCTTCGTATTACCGCCGCTGATCTCCCTCAGCGATGCCCTGACCGATGTATGGTCCAGGCAATGGAGCGACCCTGTATTGTACGACTATTACGCGGAGATCGAAGCACGCAATTGCAGCTCCATCGATCTGATGCGCAGTGTCACTTATAACGCATTCGGTGTACCACGTTACAGCGATACGCCTTCCGCTCCGGGGATACCGCCGTTCCAGACAGTGAAATGGCGCGTTGGAAATCCGACCCGACAGCCGCTCACACCAGACGAGACCGTGCCGTTGCCAGCCAATGGCCTGGTGGCTCAGAACACGAACAACCTCGCAGTAAGCGCCGGGGCTTCTACAGCATCTGTGCGGTTGGACCACACCACGGCCATTGTCGTGCGTAACGATCATCAACGGCTGCTCACCATCACGGCCGATGTCATCGCGAACTGTGGTCCTCTGCAAGCACCTCCGCCGCCCGCAGAGGATTATGGAACGATGCCCGAGCCCCTCCGCAGCATGGTGATCCGCTTCCAGAACTCCGGGTTCAAGCGCGCCTATCGTGGCAACTATCGCGTGCGCTTCAGTTTCCACCCTCCACCCACATGCATGCCCTTCACCGACTGGAACCAGCAGGTGGCGGTAAGTTCCGGCGAGGCGGTGTTCAACCACACGCTGGGGCCTGCGGCACCCGTGAGCCACTCACCGCTCACTTCGCCGGGCAGCGGCGGCATGCAAACAGCACCTTGATCATGCGCCCTTCCATCCTCGCCTTCCTCTGCTTCGCGCTTTCCGGGACCGTCACCGGTCAAAGCCTACAGACCACGGCCTTCAATACCTCGGATTCCGTTGTGGTGCGCTGGGCGCCGAGCAGCGCTCAGGCCTGGGAGCGCTTCAACCGCTACGGCTGCCGTATCGAACGTGTGGACGTGGGCACTCCGGAGCGCAAGGTCGAACGACTGCATACCGACACGCTGAAGCCGATGTCCTTGGAGGCATTGAAACATCGCCTCGCTGCCAATAGCCATGCACCCATCATCGCACAAGCCCTCTTTGGCGCTGATATGCGACCCAACACCGGTGATGTGCGCGCACAGATGGACGCCGCCGACCAGACCACCATGCGCTGGTCGCTGTGCGCGTTGTATGCCGATATCGATCCCGCGATCGCCGATGCGCTCGGCTATCGTTGGGTGGACAAGAACGTGAGCGGGACCGGCTACTACCTGTACCGGGTGATCACACTGGCCCCCGAGCATGCGGACACGGCCATGATCGCCATCGACCGCAAGGACGGTGCGCATACCATACCGCATGGACCGGCGCTCAGCACACATGAAAAGGAACACAGCATCACCCTGCGCTGGGAGCGCGAACAGGTGAAGAATTCGTTCAGCGCCTATTGGATCGAACGCCGACAAGGCACAGGCGCTTGGCAGCGCTTGAACAACGTGCCTTTCGTACCCATGGACAATGAGCGCGGCGCGGCCATCCAACACGCATATACGGACACCACCATCACACGCGACTATGTTCCCTACCAGTACCGGGTGCTGGGCATCACACCTTTCGGGATGATCAGCAGTGAAGCACCGGTGGTGACCGCGATGGGCCGTGATCGCACCGCGCCACCGAACCCGGTGATGCAGCGTGTGAACGATGAGCAAGGCGAACTGGTGGTGCATTGGGACCAGCCCGGAACAGCAGCGGACCTGAAAGGATTCCGCGTGGAGAAGACCTACCATGCCAACGCGGCCTACCAACCCTTGCACCGGGATCTGCTTCCTCCTTCCACCCGACAGTTCACGGACACCTCTTCGTTCCTGATCGGCGAGAACCACTTCCGGGTGTGGGCCGTGGATACAGCAGGCAATGCCTCCGTTTCCTTGAGCGGCTATGGTGTGTTGGCGGACTCCATCGCGCCCGCACCACCCATCGGGCTGAAGGGTAGCATAGACAGTGCCGGTGTGGTGACCGTCCACTGGCCATGGGGGAAGGAGAAGGACCTGATGGGCTACCGAGTGTTCTTCGCCAATGCCGCCGATCACAACTTCAACAACCTTTCACCCGAACCTCAACAGGACACGGTGTTCCACGATACCATCCCGTTGCGCACGCTCACCAAGCACATCTACTACAAGGTGGTGGCCGTGGACAGGAACTTCAACCATAGCGCACTCAGCACGGTCCTCCATCTCGTGAAGCCGGACCAGGTGGCACCGGTGGCCCCCGTTATCGAGCGCTATGCCGTGAACGACAGTGCGGTGGTGATCCACTTCGTCCCCAGCAGTAGTGATGACGTGGCAAGGCACCTTCTGTTGCGCCGCTCGCCCGCGGACACCACATGGCGCGAAGTGGTCGCCTGGAATGCCAGTGAACAGCGGCGCACCTGGACCGACCGAACGGTGACTGCTGCCGCAGCTTATACCTATCTGATGCAGGCGGTGGATAGCGCCGGAAACCGATCGCCACGTTCGGTCCCCTTGGAAGTGCGTATTCCACAGCGCCAGGAACATCCTGCGGCCGGCGCGGTGAACGCAGTGGTGGTCGATGATGTCATACAAGTGAGCTGGGTACCACCGACAAGACCGGTGAAGCACTATGTGATCTACCGCTCCAAGAACGGCGCGATGGCCAACACGGTGGGTTCGGCCGGATCGGATGCCACCACCTTCGCCGATGTGCGCGTGCCGGGTAACGGAAGCTACCGCTATGCCGTGAAAGCCGTGTATGCCGACGGCGGATCTTCTCGCATCGTTGAAATGCCCGGCCCCGTAGAGGTGAGATAGCGTGTACTACGCATGGGGTATTGATGCGCGCTCGGCGACCCGGGTACTTCGCATCATCCAAAGCGACGTACCATGCGATCCCTACTCGTTCTCCTTCCGCTCGCAGCTCCGATCGCCGGAACTGCACAGTCCGTGGTCTCCGGCGGTGGTGGTCATCATGCCGATGCCACGACCCGTATCACCTACACCATCGGTGAACCGGTGATCGCCACGGCGGGCGCCAGCAACGTGGTTCTCACCCAAGGCTTCCATCAACCTTGGGCGGACATCTCCACCCTCGTCCACGATACCCCTGCGAACACCAGCGTCATCAACGTGTATCCGAACCCGGTATCGCACACCCTGCACATCGCGTGTGAAGACGCCGCGGACGCACAGCAGTACTTCCTGCACGACGCTGCTGGACGCGTGGTGAACGAAGGACGCATCACATCCGCGATCACCGATCTCGACATGGAAGCCTATGCCAGCGGAGGTTACATCCTGCGCGTGCTCGGCAACGACGATACCACCCTGAAGTCCTTCAAGATCTCCATCACCCACTAAGCCATGAAGAAGTCCCTTTCCCTCCTGTTCGCCTTCGCACTCGTTTCGGCCGCGTGGGCACAAGCACCGCAGCGCATCAATTACCAAGCGATCCTGCGCGATGCAGGTGGTACCATTCAAGCGAACACGGCCGCGACGTTGGGCATCGCCGTGCTGCAGGGCAGCAGTAGCGGTACCGTGGTGTACAACGAGAACCATGCGGTGACCACCAACACGTTCGGCCTTGCCAACGTGGCGATCGGTGGTGGCACGGTGGTCAGTGGCTCGTTCGCCAGCATTGATTGGAGCAATGGACCCTGGTTCGTACGCACTAGTGTGAACGGCACACCGATGGGCACCACACAACTCATGAGCGTGCCGTACGCCTTGTTCGCAGAGACTAGCAACACACCCGGGCCGATAGGTCCTGCAGGCCCTCCAGGTCCGCAGGGGGTCGCTGGAGCAACAGGCGCTACGGGGCCCGCCGGCGCTACTGGACCGACTGGCGCCACAGGTGCGCAAGGTCCACAGGGGCCTCAAGGTGCCCAAGGACCTGTAGGACCGCAAGGACCCGCAGGTGCGGATGGGACCGGGGTGACCATCCTCGGCTCGCTCACCAACGTGAACCAACTACCGGGTACGGGCGACCCCGGTGATGCATACCTGGTGAACGGCAGCCTGTATGTGTGGAGCAACAACACCAATACCTGGGAGAATGTCGGCTCCATTCAAGGGCCGACCGGGCCGCAAGGACCTGCGGGACCACAAGGAGCCACGGGGCCAGCCGGTGCTACCGGTGCCACGGGCGCCACAGGGCCAGCGGGCCAGCAAGGGGCTACCGGCGCCACAGGTGCGACCGGGGCCGCGGGCGCTGACGGCCGCACCGTGCTCAATGGCACGACGGTACCGGCAAGTGCCATCGGTGCAAACGGCGACTTCTACATCAACACCACGAGCGATATGATCTACGGCCCTAAGACAGCTGGTACCTGGGGCGTAGGCACCTCCCTAGTGGGGCCACAAGGGCCTAGTGGTACGCCAGGAGCTACTGGTCCTCAAGGTCCGCAGGGGGCCACGGGAAATACAGGCCCGGCGGGAGCAACAGGACCCATGGGGCCACAAGGTGCAACAGGACCTGCAGGGCCCATCGGGGCTACCGGTCCACAAGGAGCCACTGGCGCCACAGGACCTGCCGGCGCTACCGGTGCACAAGGTCCACAAGGTGTTGCTGGCCCGACCGGTGCAACAGGTCCACAAGGAACTCCGGGTAGCAATGGCACCAACGGTACGGACGGTAGATCCGTGCTGAACGGCACCACCGATCCAGCGGTCGGCATCGGTGCGCTGGGCGACTTCTACATCAACACCACGAGTGATGCCATCTTCGGCCCGAAGACCGCAGGTGGTTGGGGCACGGGCACATCACTGATCGGCCCCCAAGGCCCTCAAGGACCCGCTGGGAGCGCGAACGGCTGGGCATTGACGGGCAACGCGGCCACGATCGCGGGCACCCACTTCATCGGCACCACGGACAACGTGGCGTTGGAGATGCGGGTGAACGCTCAGCGCGCGGGATGGGTGAGCCCGTCCACGGCGCTCACCGCCTTCGGACACCAGGCCATGGCGAACGCCACCGGCACCGGGAACACGGCCGTTGGAAAAGGTGCTTTGCGCTATTCCACTGCAGCGGACAACACCGCTGTGGGATCGAACGCGTTGGACACCGTGACCACTGGCGGCACCAATACAGCCATCGGAAGCGCAGCGCTCACCAGCTTGACCTCGGGCTCCAGCAATTGTGCGGTCGGCGCCGGAGCATTGCGCTCTTCTGTCACCGGCACTTCCAACACGGCAGTGGGCGCCCTGGCCATGTTCAGCGGGAACGGAGGCACGCAGAACACGGCCGTGGGCCTGGGCACTTTGCTTACCACCACGGGATCGAACAACGTGGCCGTTGGAGCGAATGCTGCTGCGGACAACACCATCGGTCATTCCAATGTTGCGGTCGGTGTGCATGCCCTTCGGCGTAACAACAACCGGGGCAATCTGGTGGCCATCGGTGATAGCGCATTGTACAACAATGCCGATGGCCTCGCTCTACCTGGTGGGAAGATCGCCGTGATGGACGGCTACTACAACACGGCCGTCGGAAGCAAGGCGATGTTCGCGAACATCTCCGGCCTGAACTGCACCGCGGTGGGCTATAACACCTTGCGAAACTCGCTCTCCTCGGACAATACCGCTGTTGGTTCGTTCACACTGACCAGCAATTCGAGTGGCACATCCAATACGGGTGTGGGTACCGGTGCGCTGACCTCCAATACCACTGGCGCAGGCAATACGGCCGTCGGCGCTTATTCACTTGGCCAGACCGCTGGCAATGGCGAGTACAACACGGCGCTAGGCTTCAGCGCTGGAGGTGCTCTGACATCCGCACGCTACAATACCGGGATCGGCTTCAACGCACTCGAGAACAATAGCACCGGACATAACAACACGGCCATCGGACGCACCGCAGGTCCGTCGGCGAACGGCTTCGGCAACACGACCGCGCTCGGATATGACGCAAGGCCCACGGCCACCAACATGGTGCGCGTAGGAAACTCCTTGGTCACCAGCATCGGTGGTCAGGTCGGATGGACGACCGTGAGCGACGGTCGCTTCAAACAGCAGGTAAGCGCCGATGTCAAAGGCCTGGACTTCATTCTGAAACTTCGACCGGTGACCTACACCTACGATGTGTCCAAACTCCGGGCCTTCCGCAAAGAAGGTGTAACGAAGGACAAGGATGGCAATGTGCTTCCGATGGACGACACCGATGCGGAACAAAGCATCAGTGAACAAGAGGCCTTGCGTTATACCGGTTTCATCGCCCAGGAGGTGGAGAAGGTCGCCAACGAGACCGGCTTCGACTTCAGTGGCGTGGACGCACCAAAGAACGATCAGGACCTGTACGGCCTGCGCTACGCCGAATTCGTGGTGCCCTTGGTGAAAGCCGTGCAAGAGCAACAGGCCATCATCGAACGGCTGGAGAAACGCATCGCGGAACTGGAACGGCGTTAACCCGCACAGGTTATTGCCCCGTGCTGTGCGCACGCGGAGCTTGCACCCGGATCAGATCGGTCCTGCACAGCCATGCACCCGCGATCATCTCCAACTTCTTTGCTCTGGTACACAGGGCTGCTGTTGGCATTGACGGCCTGCACCAGAACGGTGGCACCGCAGAGCGTGACCGAGGAACCGGATCCGACCCAACAGGACCTGGTGGAACACCGTGCAGTACGTTCCAACATGCCAGCGTTGCCAGTCGCTGAGGAACGGTCGATCGCTGATCCCTCGACCAAGAACGTGGAGTGGACCGATCCGCAAGGGTTGAAAGCCTCCATTCGGAACGACGGCATGCTTCTTTCGCCCACAGATGAAGGGGCAGCGCCATGGTCCGTGTCCATTATGTTGCATCGCATCGATCGCTCCGATGATCGGTTCCTTCCTGTGACCACCCCCGAGGTGGAGCGATCGGAACAGCGCACGCTTGCTCGGCACGGCCCTTTCGATGTGGAGCATGTGAACACCGACGAAGGCATCCGCCAGAACTTCATCCTGCACGAGCGCCTGCACGGCACCGGACCTGTGGAACTGTTCCTGTCCGTGGCCGGTGGCCTTCACCCCACGGAGGATGGCCAGAACTCGATCTCGTTCACCAACGCCGGATCGGTCAAGGTCCTTCGCTACAGCGGATTGTGCGTTTGGGACGCCGATGGCGATACGTTGCCCGCCCAAATGACCCTCAGCGGTGATACCATCCGCATCACCGTGGATGATGCGTTGGCCCACTACCCCGTGACCGTGGATCCGCTGGTGACCACACCGGTGTGGACCATGGACGGTGGACAGTCCAACAGCGAGTTCGGCTGGAGCGTAGCCTCCGCTGGCGATGTGAACGGAGACGGCTACAGCGACATCATCGTTGGGCATCACCTCTACGACAATGGCCAGACCAATGAAGGCCGCGTGGTGGTGTACCATGGCAGCGCTTCGGGGCCATCCACAACCCCCAGCTGGACCTACGAATCCAATTCTGCATCGGCACAGTTCGGGTATTGCGTATCCACGGCCGGCGATGTGAACGGCGACGGTTACAGCGATGTGATCGTGGGCGCGCCCTACCTGGACAACGGCCAGACCGATGAGGGACGTGTCTACGTGTTCCATGGCAGCAGCAGTGGGTTATCGGCCACGCCGAACTGGACCTACGAGCGCGATCAGGCCACGTCCTATCTGGGGCGTAGCGTGGCCTGCGCTGGCGATGTGAACGGCGATGGCTATAGCGACATCATCTTCGGTGCACCGTTCTTCGACTCGGGCAACACCAACGAAGGCAGGGTCTTCGTCTTCCACGGCAGCGCTACCGGACTGCCCGGCTCGGTCACCTGGCTCACCGAAGGCAACCAGGACGGTGCGAACGCCGGAGCCAGCGTGGCATGCGCCGGTGACGTGAACGGCGATGGTTACAGCGACATCATCTACGGCGCACCGCTCTACGACAGCGGCCAGGCCGATGAAGGACGGGCGGTGGTGCACTTGGGCAGCGCCACCGGTCTGCAGACGGCCGTGCATTGGACCGTGGAAAGCGACCAGGCCAGTGCCAATGCGGGCACCAGCGTGGCCAGCGCCGGCGATGTGGACAACGATGGGTACAGCGATGTGGTGGTGGGTACGCCGCTATGGGATGGCGGTCAAACGGACGAAGGCCGCATTCAGATCGCGCGCGGAAATGCCTCGGGCTTGACCATCGTTCACCAGACCCTTGAGCCGGACTTCACTGGTGAACAGCGTGGCAGCAGCGTGGCCTGCGCGGGTGATGTGAACGGCGACGGATACGCCGATGTCTTGTCCGGTTCACCACTACACTCGAGCGGTGGAGAAGTAGACCTGTTCCTGGGCATGTCCACCGGCATCAGTGCAGTGCCCACGAGCCTGTCCGGGTTCCAGGCGACCGCGCGCTTCGGACGCAGCGTGGCAAGTGCAGGAGACTTCAACGGCGACGGCTTCAGCGATGTGATCGTTGGTGCCCAATTCCACGATGGCACCCTCACCAACGAGGGACGCGTGCGGTGTTATCCCGGTGCTGCAGCGTCCATCAGCAACACGGCCGATCGCGTGCTCCCGGGGCCCGTTGGTTCATTAGCCTACGGCAGGACCGTGGCCAGCGCTGGCGATGTCAACGGCGATGGATACAGCGATGTGATCATCGGTGCACCGGGTGGAAATAGAGCATACGTCCATTACGGGTCTCCGGTGGGCACCTCGCTCGTGCCTGACCGAACATACATCCAGATGGCGATCGCCGGCTTCGGGTACTGCGTCTCCGGCGCAGGCGACGTGAACGGCGATGGTTTCAGCGACGTGATCATCGGGGCTGAGCAAGGAGGTACGGTGCATGTCTACCACGGCTCGTCCGCCGGTCTGTCGGCTGCACCGAACTGGACGGTTTCTGGCACGGTGAACACCCGCTTCGGTTTCAGTGTGAGCTGTGCGGGCGATGTGAATGCCGACGGCTATGCCGATGTCATCATCGGGCAACCGGCACACAACACCGGTGCAGGCCGTGCCATGGTGTACCACGGAAGTCCCACAGGACTCAGCGCCACACCCGATTGGATCTCGGCGCCCTTCGACGCACCGCACCTGCCGAACAGCAACTACGGTGAAGGCGTGGATGGCGCGGGCGATGTGAACGGCGACGGCTACAGCGATGTGATCATCGGCGCGGGCGGCTTCAACTCCGACCGGGGCCGGGTGGTGATCTTCCATGGCGGACCCGGGGGATTGCCCGCATTGCCTGCCTCCATTTTCAACCATACCCTCGTAGGCCAGCGCTTCGGCTCGAACCCCCACAGCGGTGCCTGTGCCAGTGGCGTCGGCGATGTGAACGGGGATGGCTACAGCGATGTGATCATGGCGCGGATGGGCTTCCAGGCGCACATCCATCACGGTGGTCCCGCTGGTGTGTCGATCGCTCCTTCTTGGAGCTCCATTCTGGGCGGAGGGGGCTTCTACGGCGCCACGGTGGCCAGCGCGGGCGATCTGAACGCCGATGGCTACAGCGATGTGGTGGTCAGTGAATGCGCTGTGGGGGCCAGGATCTACTTCGGTGGGCAATGGGGTCTGGGTGGCCCCATTTTCGGGGCGCCCACCAACTTGCCGGACCTCACCATCCTTGGCAGTGGCTCGCACAGCGCGGCTGGTGCGGGTGATGTGAACGGGGATGGGTACAGCGATCTGTTGATCGGTCAATACACGTCGAATATCGCCGTCGTCCACTTCGGCAATACCAGCTCAACCCTTGCCCGAGGCCACTTCAGGCTCTACGAGACGGACCTCACCACACCGATCACTGCAGCGAATCTGCCGATCCCGCAATTCGGGGCCGGGCTATTCGCACGCCCCTTCCTGGGCCGCACGAGAACGAAACTCGTTTGGGAGACCCGGATCCAGGGTGCCGCCTTCAGCACCGGAAGCAATGGCCTTGTGAACAACAGCACCGCGCTCACGGCCGAGCAGGCCACCTTCAACCCCGGTGCAGTTGCCGGCGTGGAGCTGAAGAACCTGATCGACAAACCCGGCGGCGGAGCGGGGATAACCGCCACCAAGGTGCGCGCCCGCCTGCGCTTCCATCCTGCCACAGCCATTACAGGCCAGGTCTTCGGCCCATGGCGCTATATGCCCGGCTACCTCGACGGGCTGGGCACCCACAACAACGTGCCCTTGCCGGTGGAGCTGCTGTGGTTCGACGCGACCTGTTCGAATGGTACGGTGCAATTGGCGTGGGCCACCGCCAGCGAAGCGAACAGCAGTCACTTCGTGGTGCAACGCAGTGCGGATGGTTCCCATTGGACGGATATCGGCCAGGTAGCAGCAGCAGGCCACAGCCATCAACAGATGGATTATGCTCACCATGATCCAGCGCCTACACCAGCTGCCGTGCTCTACTACCGCCTTCTGCAGATCGACCAGGACGGCCAGAGCACCACGCTCCCAACGACCAACGTCTCGTGTATCCCGAACACGATACGGGTCTTCCCCAATCCGACCGAGGACCTCATCCGGGTCGACGCGGCTGCCTTGAACGACGATGTTGTTCAGTACACCGTGATCGATGATCAGGGCCGCACGGTGCGCGGAGGTTCGTTGTCCATCGCAGAAGCGCCAACGCCCATCTCAATGGCCTCCTTGCCCACGGGCGCCTACACCCTGCTGCTCTTGGGTGATGGAGGCGAGGTAATAGCGGCGGAACGCGTGATCAAGCGCTGAAAGCCGCGCGCCAGCAGCGATCCGTTCGGTGAAGCGCCGCCTTCGTTCCTTTGCGGCCAGTTCGGTCGGAAGCAGGCACTCCCATTGTCTGATCTTGCGAGCGTAGCGAAGCAATCTTCCTCTGATCCCATGACCTCCATCAAGCACGTCCTCGACGACACCACCCTCACCAACACCACCGTTACCGTGGCCGGCTGGGTGCGCACCTTCCGCAACGACCGCTTCATCGCCCTCAACGACGGCAGCACCATCCGCAACCTGCAGTGCGTGATCGACCAGGAGCAGGTGGGGCCGGAGACGCGCGCCCGCTTCACCACCAGTGCGGCCGTGAAGTGTACCGGCGTGATCGTGGAGAGCAAGGGCAGCGGCCAGCGCGTGGAGATGCAGGTGACCGCCGTGGAAGTGCTGGGCGATAGCGATGCGGAGAAGTACCCCATCCAGCCCAAGAAGCACAGCCTGGAGTTCCTGCGCGAGAATGCCCACCTGCGCTTCCGCACCAACACCTACAGCGCCATCTTCCGCATCCGCCACCAGGTGAGCTTCGGCATCCACGAGTACTTCGACAGCCTCGGCTACAACTACTTCCATAGCCCGATCATCACCGCGAGTGATGCGGAGGGCGCGGGTGAGATGTTCCGCGTGAGCACCTTGGATGCGAAGAATCCGCCGCTGAACGAGGCCGGTGAAGTGGACTTCAAGGAGGACTTCTTCGGCGCCGAAAGCCGCCTTACCGTCAGTGGTCAGTTGCAAGCCGAGCTCTCCGCACTGGCACTGGGCAAGGTCTACACCTTCGGCCCCACCTTCCGCGCCGAGAACAGCAACACCGCACGCCACCTCGCCGAGTTCTGGATGATCGAGCCCGAGGCCGCCTTCATGGACCTTGCGGGCGACATGGACCTCGCCGAAGGTCTGTGCAAGCACCTCATTGCCCACGTGCTGAAGAACAGCATGGACGACCTGCAGTTCCTGGATGCGCGCTTGAAAGAGGAAGAAGCGACCAAGCCGAAAGAGCAGCGCGCCGAGATGGGCCTGATCGACCGCTTGAACTTCGTACTGGAGAACCCCTTCGAGCGGATCACCTACACGGATGCGATCGAGATCCTGCTGCGCAGCAAGCCGCACCAGAAGAAGCAGTTCCAGTTCCCCGTGGAATGGGGCATAGACCTGCAGAGCGAACACGAGCGCTACCTGGTGGAGAAGCACTTCAAGAAGCCGGTGATCGTCACGGGCTATCCCGGCAAGATCAAGGCCTTCTACATGCGCACCAACGGCCCCGGCGACTTCGGTTACAGCGACAAAGGCACGACAGTGGCCGCCATGGACGTGCTCTTCCCCGGCATCGGCGAGATCATCGGCGGCAGCCAGCGTGAAGAACGCTTGGATGTGCTCGAAGCGCGCATGAAGGAGATGCACGTGCCCGCCGAAGAACTCTGGTGGTACCTGGACACCCGCCGCTTCGGCACCGTGCCCCACGCAGGCTTCGGCATGGGCCTGGAGCGCTTCGTGCTCTTTGTGACGGGGATGGGGAATATCCGGGACGTGATCCCGTTCCCGCGGACGCCGAAGAGTGCGGAGTTCTAGTGGATGAAGACCCTTCCCTACTGCAAGGCCATCTCCGAGCTGGTCATTGTACGGATGGCGAACTTCCTTGAGGCTGCAGCGCTGCAAGTTCCAGACCCTACTGTCAACTGAAGAACCCTGCAATACCCGACGCGCGGCTTCGGCCTTCGGTGTGTGGCGCGATCCGCATCAGTGGCGTGCCAGCTTCAACGCTTGTGACAAGTTGCATGCACTGAAGGCCGAGTACTAACGTCGGCCCATTTTCTTCCGCACTTGACGTTCGTTGTGCCACACATCGAACGTGGCGCTTGCCCAGCCGCTCAATCCCACCACGACCATCATCCCCAGCATCACGAAGAATGCGGGCAGATCCAAGGCTTCGCGGATAAGCAAGAGCAGCGCGAATAACACCAATGCAACGATCGCGATGCCGAAGCACCCGAGCACTTTCGGCACGAGATATCCCGCAACGGTATCGAATGCGTACTGATCGAACTGATCGTACCGCATGCGTGTGTACTGCTCCGCATGTTCGCGTGCTGCTCGTTGGCGGGCTTCGGTGGCACGCGCATAGCGAGCTTCATTTTGCGGCGAGGCTCGCTTCGGGCTCGGGCTCTGACGTGTACGATCATACCGGTCCCGAGCCAATGGGTCGCTTAACACTTCGTAAGCTTCGGTGATGGCGACGAATCGCTCATGCGCATCCGGAAGCTTGCTCACATCCGGGTGGTACACCTTCGCCAATGCCCGATAGGCTGCACGGATCGCGGTGCCGTCCGCCATGTGCGTCAAGCCGAGGGTATTGTAGTGGTCCATAGCAGCACCGGTGCCCGTACCAAAGAAAGGTCATGCGTGTGGTTCCGCAGCTCCCCGAACCTCTTCGCTCGAATGCCCGGCTCAATGTTCACGCCAAACACTCCCTTTCCGTGTATCCACGGAGGTGAGTTCGCCTTTCGCTTGCAATTGCTTCAACTGTTGGAGCGCCTGCTCGTGCGTGATACCCAAGGCAACGGCCACTTCCTCCGCACACCAAGAGCTGTGCACCTTGAACAGTTCGGCGAGTGTGGACGGCAATTGCTTGCCGATGACATCGGGTTTCAAGGTCTTCACCGCCGCCTCGAACTGCGCATAGGGCCGGGCACCATACACCTGCTGCCGCTCGCCCGCCGCGTTGCTGAGGATGAACGTGGGGAAGCCCCGCACACCTAAGGAACGTGCCAAGGTCAGGTCGGCTTGGAAAAGTGCGTTCGCTGCGCCCTTGTAGTCCGCGTGCAGACGTGCCGTATCCAACGCTGCGAACAACGCTGCTTCTGCGATAACCGGCCACTTCGCGATGTTCTTCTTCTCCACCAGCACCAGCTCCCGCATCCGGCGCAGGAAGACCAGCGCTTTGGTATGGTCTTGCAGCTCGGCGGCTTTGAAGGCGATGCTCGGCGGGTAACTGCTGGGCAACGGATCCTCCAACCACACATCGCCGATGATGGGCATGCGGTAATGCGGGCTCACTTCATCCCAATGCCCCGCTACGTCACTGGGCTTGCTGATACCGCCGCTGTTGTACACGTCCCAAGAAGGCAGCAGGCCACCCATGTGGTACTGGATGTCGATCGCATCGCCGTACTCGGCCTTCAAGCGGCGCAATTGTGGCTCCGTGCCCCAGCAGCTGCTGCAAATGGGATCGGTGAAGTACAGGAGGGTGATAGGCTTGGTCGTGTTGGCCGGATCAGTCCTGTGATCGCCATGCGCAACGGAGTCATGACCGGGAATGGTACACGCGCCAGTGACGGTATCGCAACGCAAGGGGTCGGCGGTCTTCTCCATGATAGGGTCGGGCTGTGCACAGGCAACGAATGTGGAACAGAAGGCGATGAACGCGACGAGCGGTGTTCGTGGCATGAGCGGGTAACTTGCGGCACAAAGATCCGGACCTATGGGCCGCTCCACAAGCAGTCAAACCAAGTTGACCACCTCCGACAACCCGGAATGCCCGGCCGAACGAGCGTTGCGAAGCATATCCGGAAAATGGAAACCGCAGGTCCTCCGTGCTGCGGCCGAAGCACCCGTACGGTTCAATCAGCTCCTGCGCACGATACGCGAAAGCAACAAACAGGCGATCACCAACGCCCTGCGCGATCTGGAGAGGGACCAGCTCCTAACACGCACGGTGGTGCAGCAGAAGCCTTTGCACGTGGAGTATGCGTTGACCGATCAAGGCCGCACGATCATCGGACTCTTGCGCGCCATGGAGCCCCTATGATGGCCACACCATCCAAGGGATCCGCGAGAGGATCAGCACCAGACCGATGCCATAACACCACGCGATCAACTTGAACTTCTTGCGGTCGTCGGTGGTACGTTTCGCTTTGGAGTAACCGAACGTGATCAACACGATCGCCAACACCATCGTGAGGGGGTGTTCCAAGGCGTACAAGCGGGAGAGGCTATTGCCCATGGTCTCACCGGAAAGGTTGTCGAAACCCACGGGCGAGGTGAAATAGAGGAAGAAGCCGAAGAGCAGCTGCACGTGCGCGCTCACCAAGCCGAACAAGGTGAACTTCTTGCTGGTGGCGGTGAACGGTCGCTTGTTCACCAAAGAGAGGACCGCATGCAGCACAGCGATCAGCAGCAGCAGCAGAACGAGGTAGGCGACGTAGGAGTGGAAATGCTTCAGTCCGGTATACATGGGTGTGCGTTGATCGCGAAAGTAGCTCCGGAACCTTCACTACCTACTCGGAGGAAGATATCGGTCCATTGCGCGAACAATTCAGGCGCCCATTCCTTTGTAGGACATGATGAAGATCTACCACCTCGGCAACTGTGGCACTTGCCAGCGCATCCTCGGCGAGATCCCCAAGATCGAACGCTTCGAACGGCAGGAGATCAAGACCCAGCCCATCACCGCTGCTCAGCTCGATGAGATGAAGAAGATGGCGGGCAGCTACGAGGCGCTCTTCAGCAAGATCGCCATGAAATACCGCAGCATGGGGCTGAACGAAATGAAGCTGACGGAGAAGGACTATCGCAAGTACATCCTGCAGGAATACACCTTCCTCAAACGCCCCGTGATCATCATCGGAAAGAAGATCTTCATCGGAAATGCACCCAAGAACGTGGCGGCCATGGTGGAGGCGGCGAAAGGCTGACCGCACCGATCCGGGTCCGGTGATGCCTCACTTCAACATCCCTTCGATATCCGCCTTCATTTCCTCGTAGTCCGCATCGTCACGTGCGTGAACAGCCTGCACTGCCAAGGCTTTGAGCAAGCACTGCTTCGCCATCGCCGGATCCCTTTCCAGCAAGGCTTTCCCTAACCAAGCATGGAAGTAGTACTCGTTCGGATACAAGGTGATGGCGCGTTGGAGCAGAGCGACCACATGGTCCATGTAGCCGCTATTCTCCAACCTAGAGATCAATCCGTTGGCTTCAGCCAGGTCCCACGGCAGTGTCCCGTCCAGGAAGTCCCAACCGTCCTCGAGTTGCTGTAGCAATCGTGCTGGTGGCGGCGGAGGTTGTACCAGCTTGTAGTTCCCGTCCACCGATGCAAGTGAATCACGCAGTGCGTATGGCGCGAAAAGTGTCGCCAGCAGATCGGGAAAGGCAATGATGGGCAGCGAGGTGTGGCCTGCGCTGGGATACGTGCGCAAGAGCAGACGATCCGCCGTGCGCTCAGGTGCAGCACGTTGCATGGCAGCGATCACGTCGGCGTAATGGCCACCATCATTGAGACGCTCCGCACCGCCCACGGCCACCAGCACCCGCTCATCCCTCTCCTGCTCCAAGCGATCGGCCACCAACGGAAGGGAACGACCCACGAGGTGCAAGGGCGAGAGCGCGATAACCGCATCGAAGGCCTCGGGCGCGGCGAGGTACGCGTAGAGTGCGAAGCTGGCCGTGAACGAGTGCCCCACCATTACGGTCACATCGCGCGGGTTGTAAGGCTGCAACAGTGGAGGTAGCTCGTTGATCAACAAGTCCAGCAAGGGCATCGTGGGCTGAGAAATACTGTCCGACGCGCTCTCGATCACGCGGTCCACATGCGGCACCGTGACCACGATGGCCTGAGGCACCTGGTGCGTGTACTGCAAAAAGCGGATGTCGTTCAGCAGTGGATCAATGAACCAGTCATGTTGACCATCAAGGAGGATGATCACCGGCATCCGCACCTGATCACTGGCCAGGCGATGGAACTCGGGCAGGTGGACCACCACCGAACGTTCTGCACCGAAGGCCACCGACCGGAACCACAACGTATCCGTACGTTGACCTAGAACACGTCCTATGCCGGCGATCAAAGCCAACGACAGCAACACCTTTCGCATTCCGCCAAGGTAGTAAAGCGAAGCCCTGCATGGCGGACCATGCAGGGCTCTCAACCACCTTCCAGGCAACCTTAGTTACCCTTTCGGTCTTCTCGCATCTTCTTGCGCTTCTCCATGTGCTTGGCCTTCGCTTCCTGCTTCTTGGCCACCCACTTGGTGTACTGATCAGCGGTCAACACGGCTTTCATCTCCGCATCATGTGCATCGTGCATGGCTTTGGCCGCTTCGCGCTTCGCGGTGCGTTCCGCCTCGCGTTCCGAACGCACGGCTTCGACCTGATCCGCGTATTTCAGGTTGATGGCTTCCACCTTCGCTTGCTGCTCCGGGCTTAGGCCCAGCTCCTTCGCCATATGCTCCGTGCGCATCTTGGCGCGCTCCTGCGGTGTCTTCTTGTCCTTCTCCTGGGCCTGCGCAGCCAGGGTCATGCTGGCCAGTGCGGCAATGATCATCAGCTTCTTCATGGTCCTGTTCGGTTTAGTGCCCATATGACAAGGACCAGGCCGCAGGGTTCAAAAGGGCCTCCCGCGTTAACAGTTCTTGGCGAAAGCGAGCCTAGGCGCTCAGGCCTTGGGGTTCGTCGACCGGCGACCGAGGGCTTCGATCACTTCCTGCCGACGCCGATGGGATACGGGCACTTCTTGACCATCACGTAACAGCAAGGTGCCTCCATCGCGGTGCAGGTACATCTTCACCTGGGCCATGTTCACCACATGCGAAAGATGTACCCGCATGAAACCGTACGGTTCGAGTTGTGCGTCGAATTCCTTCAAGGTGCGCGAAGCCATGATCCGCTCACCGTTGTGCAGATGGAAGCGGGTGTAGTTCCCGTCGCTCTCGCACCTCACGATCTCTGCCGGCACCAGCACATGGAACCCTTCAGAGGTGGGTATGGTGATCCGGTCCGCCAATGCGCGACGCACATGCTGCAAGGCATCCGGCGGAAGCGAAGGTCCTGTAGCAGCGCGCTCCAACGCTTGGTGCAGCTCATCGCGCACTACGGGCTTCAACAAGTAGTGCAACGCGCCGCTCTTGAACGCGCGCACTGCGTAGTTGTCGAAGGCGGTGATGAAGATCACACGTGTGTCATCGTGTGAAAGCCGTTCCAGCACATCGAATCCTGTTCCATCCCCCAACCAGATGTCCAAGAGCACCACATCCGGCCGTTCCGACTCCAGCAGTTCGAGCGCACTGGTCACGTTGTGCGCCTCCCCCACCACCTCCACGTCGACCGGGATCGATCCCAACGCCGCACGCAAGTTGGCCCGCGCAGGCGCCTCGTCATCCACGATCGCCAACCGCAGCATGTTCGCTCATCATTTGTACCCGCAAACGTATGGTGACGATGGTGCCGCGCGGGGATCCGTCAGCCGCGAGGTCATCCCGGAGGTCCACCGCATCGCTGATGTTCGTGGTGCGATCGAACAAAGCGATCCGTTTCCGCACCAGATCGATACCCATTGACGTGCCGTTCCGCCGCGATGGTCTGGATGCCGCCACCGATCGTCCCACGCCGTTGTCCTTCACTTCGATGTGCAGCACACTTCCCGCACGATCCACCAACACGCTCAAGTGGCCCTTCACCACGCCGTTCAAGCCGTGTTCGATCGCGTTCTCCACCACTGGCTGTATCAGCATCGGTGGTACAGCGATGCGTTCCGCTTGCACATAGGGCATCACCTTCAACTCCCACGTGAAGCTGCCAAGCCTGCGATTCGCGCTGATGCGCAGGTAATTCTCCACAAGCTGCACCTCTTGCTCCAACGGGATCGTGCGCCGCCTGCTCGTCTCCAACACCAACCGAAGGAAACGGGAAAGATGACCCACGTGATCGTTGGCCGTTGCCGTATCACCACCGGCATAGAGACCGGGTATCGTATTCAACGCGTTGAAGAGGAAATGCGGGTCCATCTGCAAGCGCAGTGCTTCCTGCTCCAATTCCGCCTCGCGCTGTCGTGGGGCCTGGGTGGTCGGTTGGCCGGCGCACCACCCCACGACCACGGCAGCGCGGGGCAGCGCAGCGGTGGGGACCGCGGCCCATGGGGGTCGAGCGGCGCGGTCCCTACA
>Ga0116158_10000593_pt1 | contig 34793 bp, 25 predicted proteins | sample AD_UKC052_MetaG_FD_89883 | JGI IMG/M metagenome (GOLD analysis project Ga0116158, IMG submission 89883) | Active sludge microbial communities of municipal wastewater-treating anaerobic digesters from USA - AD_UKC052_MetaG | ecosystem: Engineered > Bioreactor > Anaerobic > Digestate | place: USA... | reverse complement strand
TGGTGGTCATTGCTCTCCTCCTGATATAAAGTTTTGTGGTAAAATCATTATATCTTTCAGAGGAACTTTGACCACCATTATTTTTCTAGGTGACTGTCAGGCGAATACCGTCACTGTTCATATTAATATTGTTTTATTTTGAGAAAAAGATATATTGCTTTTAATAAACAAAAATTGTGATTCAATATTTTTAATTTTATCACTTGCGATACGAGAATTTGTAAGATGTGTTTTTATTGTTCCAACAAGCCTCTCTGATAAACTATCATAAGTACTTTCTGATTCATAGCTTTGTTTAAATGCTTTATCCTGTAATGCAATTAAAACACCGCTAATAAAAAATGCTCTATCCGATTCACTAATTTTATTTAAATGCAATGTTTCATTGAGCTTTTCCGAATATTTTAATAAGGCCAAATAATCTTGATTAAATTTTATTGGATTATTAATATAATTTTCATAATAATTTTCAAAAGATAAAATATTATTTCCGAAAGAAGGAATTTCTTTTGGTTGTCCTTTCAAACATAAAAAGTGATTTATTTTTATATGCTTTTTTGTTTCGCCGGACACCGCAATTGCTATAACATCAAATTCTTTTTTTAAATATGAAGCGTATAATAACACTCCATCAACTGCATAATCAGCATAATGATCTTTTGTCTTGCTTTCATGTTTTGATACATTGGCTTTACATTCTACAATTATAACAAAATCAGAATATTGTTTTGACGTAACAATAAATTCGGGATAGCCACCTTTTGTTCCTTTTTTTGATGCATTTTTTAATAATTTTTTTATTCGTGGATTATCACTTTGTTGTTCTTCAACGATAATATTTGAATCTTTATAATATCCATGTTTTCTAAAATAATCTCTAACAATATTTTCAGTTTTCTTTTCGTTCATATCAACCCTTCAATTCTTTATACGTTAATCTTTTTCCGATAGCTTTATTGAATAATGCGTTAACTCTTATCATTGATTCAATCTTGCAATTACCCTCATTCAATCTGAAGGTAAATTCATCAACATACCGTTGTGTATGTTTTGGTGTGAAATTATGAAACGTACCATAATATCCACGCTTCAACAACGCCCATACACTCTCTATTCCATTTGTATGTGCCATGCCATCAACAAATTGTTTTGCGCTATGATTTACAATAAGATGATTGTATTGATTCATGCCACGATACGATTTTAATTCATCGGTACAAAGTGTAGAGCCGTCTTGTATATTATTTTTGATTTCATTTTTTATTGTGCTTGATTGCTCGTTCTCAATGACTCTTGCCCTGACCTTTCCGTTACGCTCCCTCATGCCCATTACAACCACTTTGCCCTTTGGGCCTCTCCCGGCATGTTTCTTTTTATTTTCGTGTTTATTCTTTTCCAAACCTCCAATAAATGTCTCGTCAGCCTCAACAATTCCTGATAATTTCATTCCATCATTTTTACAGGCTTCACGTAAACGATGAAGCATAAACCAACATGATTTTTGTGTAACGCCTATTATTTTTGACAATTCAAGGGAAGCTATTCCCTTCCTGCTCGTTACCAATAAATACATGGTATTAATCCATTTGTCAAGCGGTATATGGGATCGCTCAAATAACGTACCAGTCCTGACGGTAAAATCTTTTTTGCATTTAAGACAGCGATAATATCCGTCTCTTTTTCTATTTTGTACCCTTTCTATTTCCCCGCAATAAGGACATATAACCTTTCCATTCCAACGCTTCTTTTCCAGATATTCCCTTGCGCTCTTTTCATCCGGAAACATCCTGAAAAGCTGATAGGTGCTTATTGTTAAGTTATCCTTCATTTCAATGCCCTGTTTTTAGGTAATTAACTACATAATTAATATACTAAAAGCGGGTTAAAAAGTCAAGGGATTTAAGTATATAATTCCCATAACAATCGGTTATATTTTTTCCCTTAAACCATGTTGTATTCTATTGCAGGTAATGACATTTGCCGATTGTATCGCGAAATTTCTTGACAGACAAAAAACAGGTCCAATGTTAATCGGTTATGCCGCTATACCTCTTAATAAAAAAAATCGATGCCGCTCTGCCCGCCTTTTTATGTCTTTTAGTATCGGCATTATGCGCATGCGGACAGGGATCTTTGAACAAGGAGAGACCTGCTGCCGTACAAGGAGTCATTGACCTGAGGGGATGGAACCTCGCGCGGGACGGGACCGCAAGGCTTGACGGGGAGTGGGAATTCTGCTGGGGCCGCATTATGGAACCGTCCGATTTTACTGAACCGTCGAACCGGAACGGATGCGGATATATACGGGTTCCCTCCCTGTGGGACGGACAGACGATACATGGGGCCTCTATTCCCGGTAGGGGCCATGCCACCTACCGATTGCAAATACGATGCGGACCCGATACCGGAATGAAAACTGTGACCATTCACCGTATTTTTTCGGCATATAAAATCTGGGTAAATAAAACCCTGATTGACGAACGGGGGGATATGGGAGGAACATCAAAGAAATCAGAAAATTTTATTTTCATACATAACAAGAGATTTTCCAGTGTGGGCCTCAACGAGGGCCTGAATGAAATCATCATCCAGGTGTTTAATCATGATTATGAATCGGGTGGTATTGACAGATCGATCCTGCTTGATGATAAAGAAACATCAGATCTGAAAAAGTCCCGGCAGCAGGCAGCCGATTTAATCGTGTTCGGCATGCTGTTGTTTGCGGCAATCTATAACATACTCTTCAATTTTTCAGAAAACAGGATGCCGCATCGCTGTATCTCGGTTTTTTATGTCTTTTGTTTGCGTTGAATACATTCAATCACTTCTTCCCGATTTTATCCGACAACCATGCCTATCCCGGGAATCCCTACTTTGTAAATTACCTTACGGTCCTGATGGCAACACCATTTGCCGTTATGATTATCAGGGCGCTGTTTCCGGAGGATTGTTCAAAGCACGTTATGCGGGTATGCCAGGTCTTCCCGCTCATGTATATAATCCTTTTGTTTTTTCTCGACTTCAGGGCGGCGGAACATATGATGAGGATATTCTTCGTCTCCCTGGGTGTGATTATTCTCTATTCGCTCCATGTTTTTATAAAGGCCATGCTTAAAAAAAGGGATGATGCAGTACTGTTCTTTATGGGATTTATGGGTGTATTCCTGACGTCAGTCAATGATACGCTGTACGCCACATGGGTCATCAATACTACAAATGCGACCCAGTACGGATTGGTAGGACTCAGCATCGCCGGCACCATCGTCATTTCCCGAAGATTTGCCCGGGCGCTTCGAAAGGTTGAATACCTTTCTGCGGACCTCACTGAGAAAAACCTGTCGCTCCAGAAGCTTGACCGGATCAAGGACCAGTTGCTCGCCAACACGTCCCACGAACTCCGCACGCCACTCCATGGCATGATCGGTCTGTCCGAATCCATGATCCAGGGCGCGGCCGGGGACCTTTCACCGAAGGCGCTCGAGAATCTCTCGCTCATCGCCTCGAGCGGGCACCGCCTTGCGAGCCTGGTCAGCGACATCCTGGACATGGCGAAGCTGCAGGAGGGGGGGATCCATCTGAACCTGAGGCCCGTTGACCTGTACGCGTTGAGCAGCATGGTCGTGAATCTTTCGCTGCCGCTGGTGGGCGGGAAGCCACTGCAGATCATCAACGGCATCAGGCCGGACACCCCCGCGGTCTGCGCGGACGAAGACCGGGTCCGCCAGGTGCTGTATAATCTCATAGGCAACGCGGTTAAGTTCACGAACAGCGGAAGGATAGAGCTGTCAGCCCGCGTCCTCGATCAGACCGGCACCACCGTCAAGGGAGCACGGGGGAACATGGTCGAGGTGTGCGTTTCTGACACGGGAATCGGAATACCGGACGAGTACCGGGAGAAGATATTCGAAGCCTACCAGCAGGTTGACGGCAGCGAGACCCGGGCCTATTCCGGCACGGGTCTGGGACTCGCCATAGCGAAGAAGATCATAGAGCTGCATGACGGAACAGTCAGGGTGGCATCCGGCACGGGCGGGTCTGTTTTCTGTTTCAGCTTCCCTATGTCGAACGAACCGGCGCTTGAAGCGCTGGATAAGATCATTATCGAGGGCATGGATGACGTTCTGCCTGCGGATGGCCCGCCGGAGAGGTCCAGGCTTCCCGCCGGGGTTAGCGAGAGTGCCTTTGACAACAATCCCGTTTTTCTTGTTGTCGACGATGACCCGGTGAACGTCCGCGTTATTCAGAATTTATTCGAGCCGAGGAAATGCGTCGTGAAGACGGCGGCAGACGGAATGAGCGCGATCCAGATTATTGAAAAGGGCGGACCGATCGACCTGGTGCTCCTCGACATCATGATGCCGGTCATGTCGGGATATGACGTGTGCAAGAGGATACGCCTCTCGTGCTCCCCCGAAGAGTTGCCCGTTATCATGCTCACGGCTAAGAACATGTTTTCCGACATCGACGCGGCATTCGAGGCGGGGGCCAATGACTACATCGTCAAGCCGTTTCATATAAACGAACTGGTTGCCCGCGTCAGCACGATGCTGAAGCTCCGGAAGGTCCGCAGATCGGCGGCCGAAGGCATAACCATCCGCGACAGGAACAGCATCTATTCCATTAAGTTCAAGGATATCATCCACATCACGTCCCATTTAAAAAACATCAGCGTACATACGGAGCAGAAGGATATCGAGGTGCCGGTCAGCATGAAAGAAATCGGCGACCGGCTTCCACCTGATATGTTCGTCAGGATCCATAAAAGCCACATCATCAATATCCGCTACCTCCGAAGCGTGTCCCACGTACTGTCCGGACGCTACCGGGTCCGCCTCGGGGACAGGGAAAATACGGAACTCCCTGTTGGACCCGCGTTCCTGGAGCCCCTGAGAAAAAAAATGTAAAACGACGCACCGTTCATTCCACGGGAGGCACAGTTGATTCTCCCGGCAGGAAAAAATCGTTTCTCTTCCCTTGACGCGGATGAAACATAATCCTACCTTATACTTAAAATAAAAAAAGGGACAGGTACGCCTGAACAGAGCCTGATTTCCTGAAAATCGATTTTCGCGGCTTACTTCAATACAATTGATTCTTCAATTGATGCTTCTGCAGAGTCGGGTTTATCAATGCGGTTCATTATGCATCGCAGGTGGCCTGAGATCAGGTGTTGCATGACGGCAGTAATAATTCGTCAGCGCGCTTCCCTCTGTATGACATGATACGGGTATTCTTATACGCAGAAAAATTCGCAACAGTTTGGGGGTAATCCACTATGACGCGCACGTATCCACAAAGCAGGTATCTCCTTTGTCTCGTTGTTATGCTCATCCTGGCCCTGCTCGGCTGTGCGAAATCAGGCAAGACCGGCAAAGACGTCATAGTCCTGAAAGAACGGTCGAATCCGCCGTCGGGCCTCACCTACACCACGACGTCAGCCACCTACACGCTCAATGTGCCAATCGTGAATAATCTGCCGTCAATCACGGGGGTGGCGACGGAATGGACCATAGAACCGGAGCTCCCGGCCGGCCTGGAGCTCAATTCCGAGACAGGGGTTATAGACGGCACGCCCGAGTTGTTTCAACCGGCCACCCCTTATACGATCATGGCGAAAAACGAGTTCGGGTACGTCACCGCCGTCATATCCATTACCGTGAACATCGCTCCGCCGGCGGCGCTTTCGTATTCGACCACCGCCTGCGTCTACACGCTTGACGAGCCGATCTCGCCCAACACCCCGACCGTTACCGGGAGCGTGACCTCCTGGTCAGTGGAGCCGGCGCTGCCGAGCGGGTTGTCGTTTAATGCGGCGACCGGCGCCATTTCCGGAACGCCCGATAGTGAGCAGGGAACCGGAATCTATACAATCACGGCGGCCAACGACTACGGCACAACAACGGCGACGATATCCATTACCGTGAACCTCGAGGCGCCCCAGGCCCTGTCGTACGCCACGACTTCATGCGTGTACACAAAAGACCTGCCCATAACGCCCAATATCCCGGTCGTGACCGGCAGCGTGGCCTCCTGGTCCGTGGAGCCGGCATTGCCGAGCGGATTGTCGCTGGATCCGGACACCGGCATCATTTCGGGAACGCCGGACCTGGAACAGCCGGCTGACAGCTATGTCATAACGGCGAGCAACTCCGGCGGGGATGCCACGGCTATGATATCGGTCACGGTTAACCTCGATACGCCGTCGGCGCTCTCGTACGAGACGACCTCGTGCGTGTACACAAAGGACCAGGTCATAGACGACAACGAGCCGACTGTGACCGGCTCCATTACGACCTGGTCCGTGTCACCGGCGCTGCCGGCCGGCCTCACGCTTAATACCGCGACCGGGGTCATCTCGGGCACGCCGGAGTTCGAGCAAACCGCGGCCGATTACACGATCACCGCCGCCAATTCGAGCGGCGAGACAACAACGACAGTATGCATAACCGTCAACCTCGCGGCCCCGTCCGCGCTCACCTACGCGACGACCTCGTGCGTGTACACTGAAGACCTGGCCATCGCGCCCAACGAGCCGGCCGTGACCGGCTCCGTGGCGTCCTGGTCGGTCGAGCCCGCGCTGCCCGACGGCCTCATGCTCGATACCACGACCGGGATCATCTCGGGCGTGCCGGGGGAGCAGCAGTATGCGGCCGCATACACGGTAACGGCGACCAACTCCGGAGGGAGCACCGCGGCAGTCATATCAATAACCGTGAACGGCGAGGCCCCGTCATCGATCTCGTACGCAACCGCGGCATGCGTGTATACCAAGAACCTCGTCATCTCGCCCAACGTGCCTACCCTGTCCGGAACCGCGCTCTCGTGGACGTCCGCTCCGGCCCTGCCGCACGGGCTCACCCTCGGCTCCGACGGCGTCATATCGGGCACGCCGGACACGGAACAGGCGGCAGCGGTCTACACCATCACGGCGCACAACAACGACGGGTCGGCATCGGCGGACATCTCCATCATGGTGAATCTCGCCGCGCCGGAGGGATTGTCGTATTCCAGCCCTGCAGCGGTCTATACGAGAGATTTTGTCATACAAGCCAACACGCCGGCCGTCACCGGCACCGTTTCGACCTGGTCCGTGTCGCCGGCGCTCCCGGCCGGCCTCACGCTCAATACCGCGACCGGTGTTATTACGGGCACGCCGACCGTGAACCAGGCAGCCGCCGACTACCTCATCACCGCGAGCAACTCGGGCGGGGCCGTCACCGCGACCGTCTCGATCTCCATCAATGAAGATCCTCCGTCCGGCCTCGCGTATGCGACGCCGAGCGCGTCCTATCTGCAATACGTTCTCATATCGCCCAACCGGCCGACCGTGGCAGGCACTATAACCTCCTGGTCCGTGGACCCGGCGCTGCCGGCCGGCCTCACGCTCAATACCACTACCGGGGTCATCACCGGAACGCCGACCATCGAGCAGGCGTCGGCTTCGTACACGGTCACGGCGACCAACAGCACCTACGGCGCGACCACCGCAACGATCTCCATCGCTGTAAGCCTCCATGCGCCGGCGGGCCTTTCCTATTCCACACCGGCGGCGGCTTATACCCTGAACGCGGCCATAGCTGACAACGTGCCGGCCATTACCGGCATCATAGCCTCCTGGTCGGTGGACAAGCCGCTCCCGGGCGGCCTTGCCCTGGATGCTTCGACCGGTATCATATCCGGGACGCCCGATACCGAGCAAGGCATCGACACCTACACGATAACCGCGACTAATGCCGCTGGCTCTACCAGCGCGACTGTATCGATTTCGGTGGCGGCTCGAAGGTTCCCGCGATTCGTGTATGCGGCGAATTTCAACGACAGCACCGTATCCTGCTTTACCGCGGACGGGACAACGGGCCGGCTGCGCCATGACGGGTACGCTACCACGGGCACGAACCCGCACTATGTGGTTACCCACCCCACGGGCAAATTCGTCTATACCCTCAATTACGCCGGCAGGAACATCTCGACCTATACGATCGACCAGTCGACCGGCAGATTGATCCAGGGAACGACCGTGGGCGCAGGAATCAATCCCCACACCATGGCAATCGATCCGTCAGGAAGGTTTGCCTACGTGGCAAATGCGGGAGAATTTGTCTCCAGCGGCTGGGGAGGTTCCTGGAGCGGATGTAATGTCCAGATGTACAGCATCAATCAGGATACGGGTGCTTTGGCATCGATGGGTACCGCCGCGGCCCAGAACGGGCCCAAATCTGTCGCGGTTGATCCCTCGGGCAGGTTCGCCTATGTTGCAAATGGTGAAAGCGACAGCGTGACGGCATTTACGATAAACCAGACAACCGGAGCATTGACCGGGGCAGTGACTGTCAGCGCCGGCGACAATCCGTACTCGATCGCGGTCAGCCCCACGGGGAGATTCGCGTACGCGGCCAACCAGAACAGCGACAATGTATCAGTGTATACGATAAACCAGACGACCGGCGCGCTGACCGCGGGAACAACCGTTGCCGGCGGTGACGGTTCGATGTCGGTGAAAGTCGATCCGACCGGCAGGTTCGTGTACGTGGCGAATGGCAACGCAAGCACCATATCGCTCTTCACGATCGACCAGGCCACCGGCGCGCTGACAGCGGGAGCGGTTGCATCGACCGGCACGAGCCCGCGCTCCATAACCATCGATCCAACGGGCCTGTTTGCCTATGTGCCGCTGGTCAACGGCAATGCGGTGTCGCTCTTTACCATCGATCAGTCAACCGGGGAGCTGACCCTGTCTGCCACGGTGAACACCCACAGCGGACCGTTTTCAATCGCGACGGTGAGCGGTTCCGCGGCGCTGTCCTACGTGCCGAAATCGGCCTACGCGGCGAACAGTAGCGGCAACAGCGTGTCGTCATATGCGATCGACCGGGCAACCGGCGCACTGACCGCCGCGGCCACCACTGCCGCGGGCACGAGTCCCCGATCGGTCGCGATAGACCCGTTCGGCAGGTTTGCGTACACGGCGAATTTTCTGGCCAAGAGCCTGTCCGTCTACTCGATCGATCAATCCAGCGGTTCGTTGACCGCGGGAACGGCGGTAACCGCCGAATCAAGCCCCCTGGATGTCGCGGTCGAGCCGTCCGGCAGATATGCCTACGCCACTTATTATGACAGCAATACCATTATGATCTATGCGATCAATCAGGGTACCGGAGCATTGACGGTGGGCGCCGCCGTCAGCACCGGGGCCTGTCCGAACGCGGTAGCATTTGACCCGCTGGGCAGGTTCGCCTACGTGGCCAACTACAGCAGCAATACCATTTCGGTGTATACGATCAATAAATCGACAGGCATATTAACGGCGGGTGCGGCGGTTGCGGCCGGCAGCGGCCCGTACGGGGTGACGGTCGATCCGCTGGGAAGGTTCGCCTACGCGGCGAATTATATCAGCAATACCATATCCGTGTATACGATCAATCAGTCGTCAGGCGCCCTGACCGAGGGGACAGCGGCGAATGCGGGATTGTATCCCCGGTCAATCGCGGTTGATCCCTATGGCAGGTTCGCCTATGCGGCAAACTACGGCGGCAACAGCGTGTCGGTCTATTCGATCGACCAGGCCACCGGCGCGCTGACGGCAGGCCCGGCCGTGTCTGCCGGCTCGCATCCCTGCGCGGTCACCGTAGACCCGACCGGCAGCTTCGTGTACGCCGTGAATTATACCGACAACACCGTAACGGTTTTTTCGATAGGCCAGTCTACAGGCGAATTGACCGAGGTTGCGGGCGCGGGCTCGGGTCCATGCCCGCGCTCCCTGTCGACGACGTGGATTGTGGAATAAATGGTTATTCGATGGCAATTGACATTATGTTGTAAGAGTATCTGGGGGTGTTATCATATGATTATCAATAAAAAAAGAAAGGCCGGGTTATCTCTCATGCTGGTCATGCTCGCGGGCCTGGCCCTGAGCGGTTGCGACGATGCGGCCCCGGACTACAGCGTACTCCTGCTCGCGATGGGAAGAACGAATGCGCCGTCGCACCTGACCTATGTGACCACATCCGCGGTATACACGATTCACGAGGTGATCGCGGACAACATGCCGGCGGTTGTGGGTGAGGTGACCGAATGGTCCGTTGAACCCGAGCTTCCCGCAGGACTGGACCTTGATACGGCGACCGGCGTCATTACCGGGACGCCGGAGCTGATGCAGGGCGCGGCCGAGTATGAAGTAACGGCGCACAACAGTTACGGCAGGACCAGGACGGTCATATCGATTGCCGTGAACGACGCGCCGCCGGCGGCCCTTTCCTACGCGACCACGGCCTGCGTCTACACAAACGGCCTGCCCATAGTATCCAACATGCCGACCGTGACCGGCACGGTGACCTCCTGGTCCGCCGATCCGGAGCTGCCGCAGGGCATGGTACTGGACGGGGCGACAGGCGCCATATCCGGCACGCCGACCATAAGCCAGGCGGCGCAGGAATACACGATACGAGCGGGCAACGCCTCCGGCTCTACCACGGCGGTCATCTCGATCGCCGTGAATCACACAGCGCCGGCCGCGCTTTCGTACGCAACGACCTCCGCGGTATACCTGGAGAATGAGGCCATAGAGCCCAATGTACCGACCGTGACCGGGACCGTGTCCTCCTGGAGCGTGGAACCGTCGCTGCCAGAAGGTCTGTTTCTGGATCCCGATACCGGCGTCATTTCCGGCATACCCGATATGGAGCAGCCGGCGCAGGAATACACGATAACCGCGGGCAACTCTGGCGGGAGCACCCTGACGAAGATATCCATTGCCGTAAACTTTACGGCGCCCATCGCACTGACCTATTCCACCACCGCCTGCCTATACACGAAGGACCTGGTGATCGAGCCCAACGTGCCGACCGTGACCGGCACCGTGACCTCCTGGTCTGCAGATCCGGCGCTGCCGCATGGCCTCACGCTCAATACCACGACCGGCGTTATCACCGGCACGCCGGACACGGAGCAGACGGCCACGCTCTATACCATCATAGCGAGCAACCCGATGGGCGTTGCCACTGCCGATATTCTCATAACGGTAAACCTGGCCGCGCCGGCCGCGCTCTCCTATTCCCATCCTGATGTCGTATATACGAAGGACATACCCATTATCCCCAATAACACGACGGTCACCGGAACGGTAAAAACCTGGTCGGTCAGCCCGGCGCTGCCGAGCGGGCTCACGCTCAATGCCACGACCGGCGTCATCACCGGAACGCCGGACACGGAGCAGGACGCTGCTGTCTACACGATTACCGCGGCCAACTCCGGCGGGTCCACGTCCGCGAGTGTGTCGATCACCATCAATACGGATGCTCCTCAGGACCTCTCGTATGCGACACCGGACGCGGTTTATACAAAAGACCTTGCCATAGCGCCCAACACGCCGATCATAACCGGAACCCCGTCAACCTGGTCCGTAGACCCGGCACTTCCCGCCGGACTGGCGCTCAATACCACGACCGGCGTCATCACCGGAACGCCAACCGCTGAGCAGCTGGAGGCGGCCTACACGGTCACGGCAACCAACCCGGCCGGCTCGGCCGCTGCGACGATATATATCACCGTCAACCTCACGGCGCCGACGAACCTCTCCTATCCGTGGACGAGGGGCGTGTACATCAGGGGAATTGCCATAACCTCCAACACGCCGGCCGTGACCGGGACCGTGGCATCGTATTCCGCTGACAGGGCGCTTCCGGCCGGCCTGATCCTGAATACTACGACCGGGGTCATCACCGGAACACCGGCTGCGGAACAGACAGAGGAGACCTACACCATAACCGCGACCAACTCGGGCGGGTCAACGACCGCAACGATAGCCATCATCGTGCAGGCCCGCCGGTATCCCCGTTTCGCGTACGTGGTGGACCAGGGAGACAGCACCATATCGATCTATACCGTGAAAGGGTCAACCGGCCAGTTGCGCCCCAGGGGATATGTCACTACCGTGGCGAGTCCCCGCTCCATCACGGTTGACCCGACGGGCAGGTTTGCCTACCTGACTGATTATGTTACCGACACTATTTCAGTCTATACGATCAACCAGGCGACCGGCACGCTGACGGCGGGTACGGCCGCTGTCGCCGGTACCTGCCCCGATTCTATCACGATTGACCCGACGGGCCGGTTCGCCTATGCTGCGAATTACGCCAGTTGCACCATATCCGTCTTCACGATCGACCAGACGACCGGGGCGTTGACCCCCGGAGCCGCGGTGGCGTCGGGGGTGCTCCCCGGTTCGATCGCGATCGACCTGTCAGGACGGTTCGCCTATGTGACCAATACCGGCGATCATAGCGTGTCGGTGTATTCGATCGACCAGACGACGGGTGCACTCACGGCGTCTTCGACCGTGGATACGGGCACGTCTCCGCAGTCGATCGCGATCGCACCGACCGGCCGTTTCGCCTACGTGGCAAATGCCGTCAGCAACACGATATCGGTGTATACGATCAACCAGTCGACCGGCGCGCTGACGGCCGGAACCGCTGTTGCCGCGGGCAACAATCCCCGCTCTCTCGCCGTTGATTCTTTCGGGAGGTTCCTGTACGCGGCAAATTTTCGGAGCAACACGATATCGGTGTATACGATCAACCAGGTGACCGGCGCGCTGACAGCGGGGACCGCCGTTGCCACGGGAACGAACCCCCAGTCAATTAAAGTCGATCCGGCGGGACTTGCCGTGTATGTCCTCAATAATTATGACAATACGGTATCGACCTATTCGATCAACCAGTCCACCGGCGCCCTGACGCCGGCCTATATCTCGTGCACCCTGCAGCAGCCCGTTTCCCTTTCCTGTGCCACGGGAACCTCCGAGCTGACCTGGGTGCCCAAATTCGCGTATGCGGCAAATAGTGGCAGCAACACGGTATCGGTCTACACTATCAACGCGACGACCGGCGCTCTTACTTCGGGGACGACCGTCGCAACAGGGAATTCTCCGTATTCCGTTGCGGTTGACCCCTTTGGCAGGTTTGCGTATACGGCAAATTATAATAACAACAATGTATCGGTTTTTCGGATTAACGCAACGACCGGCGCGCTGACGCCCGGGACGGCCGTTTCGGCCGGGACTAATCCGTATTCCGTCGCGGTTGACCCGTCCGGCAGATTCGCATATGTGGCGAATTATGGCAGCAACAACGTATCGGTCTATACGATTGACCAGACGACCGGCGCGCTGACGGCCGGGACGGCTGCCAGCACCGGATCCGCTCCATCTTCTGTCGCCGTTGACCCTACGGGCAGGTTTGTGTACGTGACAAATTATAGCAGCAACACTGTATCGGTCTACAGAATAAACCAGACGACCGGCGCCCTGACCGCGGGAACGGCCGTCAGCACCGGTACATATCCTAATTCAGTCACGGTTGACCCGTCCGGCAAGTTTGCATATGTTGCAAATATTGCGAGCAACACCGTATCGGTCTTTACGATCAATCCGGATACCGGCGCGCTGACGGCCGGGACGGCCGTATCAGCCGGAGGGAATCCTTATTCCGCCACGGTTGATCCGTCAGGCAGGTTCATGTATGCGGCGTTTTATGGCAGCAGCAGCGTATCGGTCTATACGATCAACCCGGTCACGGGCGCCCTAACAGCAGGAACTGGCGTCGGTTCCGCAATCAACCCGTATTCTGTTACGGTCGAACTGTCCGGTAAATTCGCATATGTGGCAAACTACAACAGCAACACCATACGTCTCCTTACCATCGATCAGGCGACGGGCGCTCTGACCGCAGGTTCTACGTATGGCACCGGCGCCTATCCCCGTTCGGTGGTTACCTGCGGGGTGATGCAGTAATCTTATCCCCGGCCGCGGCGCGTGCCCGTACCCGTGCAGCTCGGCCGGACAGGACATGCGCCGCAATACCTCTTTGGCATTGACAGCGGGCACGGCTTTGCCGTTGGTTCGATTTCCATACTATCCGTGTGTTCATGCTTTCTCCCCCGCATTTTCCTGAGCCGATGCTGCGTGTTTTCCCGCTTGTGCCGGAGGCGAAATCCTTTTTCATTAGCGCAGGCCCCGTCGATGTATGCCGGGCCGTACGATGTCGCGGCCTGTCAATACGATATGAACCGGGCGCCGCGCGTCCGGCGGAAATGTGCGCGGTTATATGCTGATGAAAAGCTTTTTGCGATAGGGAAGATACATGATGCCGAGCCAGACCAGGGTGAACGCGGCTGCGTAGAGCAGGGAGGCGGCGCAGGGCGGGGCAAGGGGCGCGAACAGGGACTCGTATATGAGCGCTTTCACGGATTTGCCCGCGCCATTAACCGTGATGGACAGGGAAACCATGACCCTGCCGGCTATAGACGACAGGAGATAGACCGCGATCGCGTTCCTTCCGAAAACCAGGAACGGGACCGCGGCGCGTCCAAAACGCCCGCCGTCGAACAGGAGGCCTGTAAAATAAAGGAGCACCATGGCGGCGCCTCCGGTGAAGAGGACGTAGGCAGGCGTCCAGAGGTTTTTATTTATAGGCAGAAGTGGGTCCAGAGCCAGTCCTGCCGCTGTCATGACGATACCGGCGAGGGGGAGCGCCTGTCGTGCGCGGGAGCCGGGCCGTAACCAGGCAGCGGCGAACACGCCGGTCATGGCGCTGGCAATGGCCGGCAGGGTGGAGAGCAGGCCTTCCGGGTCAAACCCGGGAACCGGGGCATGCTCGTAGGTGTGGCCCGGGAACAGCATGCCGTCAATGAAGCCGGGAAGATTGCAGCAGGGCTCGAGAGAGCCGCTGCCGGGGCCCTGCGGTGTAATGAAGAGGAGCAGGAACGTGTAGAGAGCCAGCACCGCAAGGGTGATAGTTACCTGCGCACGGCGGCCGGCGTACAGGAACAGGAGTGATGCAAAACAATAGCACAGGCCGATGCGCTGGAGCACGCCCGGTATGCGCACGGACGCGAGGTCGAACGAGGGAACGAGGTTCAGCAGGAGCCCCAGGATGACAATGACCGCGCTGCGGCGAAGTATCCCCATCGCGAGCCGCGGCCGTTCAACTCCCGCCTCCATCCGCACGGTCAGCGAGAAATAGAGCGACGCGCCCAGGATGAAGAGAAAGAAGGGGAACACGAAATCCGCGCCGAGCCACCCGTGCCATGGCGCGTGGGCAAACGCCGGATATACGCAGCTCCAGTCGCCCTGGTTGTTCACCAGTATCATGCCTGCAATCGTGAAGCCGCGGAACACGTCAAGTGAGATGATCCGTTTGCCGCCCGTGATGTTGTCCATGATGATCAAAGCCGGGTTTTTGTGCAAATCAAAGCAATCAAACCTCCGGGGAAGCGTTATTGCAATAAAAAAATTATTAAAAAAATTCAACATTTTGTTGCCGCCGCCCGCCGATATTTGTATATTCCGTCGGTTGTACACAGAAATGGCGGCAGGAATCCGCCCCCCAAGGCAGGTCGATGATCAAATGAGTATGAATGATTCGCAGAAGCCGATAATGCTTTATCGGGTGTGCATGGCTTTTTTTCTGTTCCTTGCGGTACTCTTCTACTGGCGGTGCACGAAGGCGAAAGGGAGTGATTTCGTTTCCGTTCCGCCGCAGCAATGCGACGTCGAAAACACGGAGTTCGGGAACCAGCAAAAAGTGAATGTCTCGGGCTATGATAGTAACGCGATGGAACCGTTCATAACACGTGACGGTTTATATCTCTTTTTCAACAGTCTGAATGACGGTGATAACACCAGCCTTTATTATGCAACCGGCGCGAGTGCTACTTCGTTCACGCTTGCGGATAAAATTACCGGGGTGAATGGAACGCCGCCCCACCGCGATGCGGTGGCCAGCATGGATGATGACGGAGAGTATTATTTTATTTCGACTCGCGCGTATCCCTGGAGTTATAAAAACGTGTATACCGGGATATTTTCCGATGGCGCAGTTGCCGCTCCTTCCGCGGTAGACGGGGATTTTTACATAGAGAAGCCAGGCTGGATCGTCATGGACGCTGAAGTGAGCCCGACCGGCGAGGACCTCTACTTCGTAAACGCGTATTTCTCAGGGGGATCGTATCCCAGGACCGCGCGGATAGGGGTCGCAACCCGTTCGGAGCGTGATAACCGGTTCTACAAGAAAGCCGATACCGAACAGATCATGGCCCGTGTCAACAATGACGGGTGCCTTAACTACGCCCCCTGCATCAGCGCCGACGGAAAGGAGCTGTTCTTCACGCGCTTTTGTTACGGTTCGAGCATGCCTTCGATCCTGGTGGCGAAGAGGACTACTGCCGTCGGACCGTTCGGCGCTCCCCGGTGCATCGGAGTTCTGAAGGGCTTATTCGTGGAAGCGCCGTCGCTCTCCTATGACGGAAAGAAGCTGTATTACCACCGCAAGGAAGGTGAATTTTTCAGCATTTACGTGGTGTCCCGGCCGTAAACGGCATTCACCGGGCCGCCCTGGCCAGGCGCGAGCCTTTTTTGCTCACCAGCTGGATAATTGCGATTTCGGGAGTGCAGTTCAGCCGCACCGGCGCCACGCCCCAGCCGATGCCCCTGGATATAAAAACCGCCTCGCGCCGCGCGTTATGTTTCAACCCGCTGTCGTATAGTTTATTGTCAACCGGTATCATGACCGGGTAATCGATCACCGGTACAACGATCTGGCCCCCGTGCGTGTGGCCGCACAGGAACAGGTCAACCGGTTTTTTTCGGGGCAGGTCCGCGGCGTCCGGGTTGTGGGCCAGCAGGATAGTGAACATCCCATCGGGGACGCGGTCCAGGGCCTCGTCCAGTCCCGGCTCATCGCCTCCCCGGGCATCGCCGCACCCGGCAAGGGCCACCGCTGCGCCCCCTTTCCTGATTACCGCGTGACGGTGCCTGAGCGATGAACCGCTCTCTTCGAGCAGGCGCAGGGAGAGCGCATGGTCGGCCCAGTGCTCGTGGTTCCCGTTGATGAAGAAGACGCCGCCCGGTGCCTTCAGTGTTTTCAGCATGGGCCATATAACCCGTAGCTCGTCTTTCGTGTTCCTCTTTTTCACGTAATCGCCCAGGCAGACGATACAGTCCGCGCCGGCCCTGTTGGCCCTTTCAATAATCTCGCTGACCCATGGTTTTGACATCAGGCGCCCGTAATGGAGGTCGGTGATCACGAGGATCCTGTACCCGTTGAATGCCGCGGGCAGGTTCTCGAAATGGAGCGGGTAGGTGTTGATCCGCAGCGCGTACCGCTCTATGGTTAAGCCGTATCCCAGGATAAGGGCCGTGACAATGCAGCATATGGCCAGGTGCTTTTTAATCCGCATCACGCCTTATTCGCCCTGCCTGACCGTGACCGGTTGCGCGCCCCATATCTCGGCCGCGTATTCCCTGATGGTCCGGTCGGTCGAGAACCTGCCCATGCCGGCGGCGTTCAGGATCGACATGCGCGTCCATGAGTCCTGGTCCCGGAAAGTCTCGCCCGCCCGCTCCTGGCAGTGGATGTAGGACTCGTAATCCGCGAGGAGCATGTACTGGTCACCTTTATCGAGAAGTGAATCGACGATCGGCCTGAACAGGGCCGGGTCGTCGCGCGAGAAGAAACCGTTCTCTATCATGTCGATCGCGCGGCGCAGCTCCTGGTTCGCCCGGTAAAAATGGCGGGGGTCGTACCCGGTACGGCGCAGCGACGCGACCTCGTCGGCCGTCAGTCCGAAAATGAAGATGTTATCCGCGCCCACCTCGTCGCGTATCTCGATGTTCGCCCCGTCCAGGGTCCCGATGGTGAGGGCGCCGTTCAGCGCGAACTTCATGTTGCCGGTGCCGGAGGCCTCGGTCCCGGCGGTCGATATCTGCTCCGAGAGGTCCGCGGCGGGGATGATCTTTTCCGCGTTGGAGACGCAGTAGTTCCGGAGAAAGACCACTTTCAGGAGGCCCCTGGCGCGCGGGTCGTTGTTGACGGCATCGCCGACCGCGTTGATGAGCCTGATGATGAGCTTCGCCATCTGGTAACCGGGGGCGGACTTGCCCGCGAAGATGGCGGTGCGAGGCGCGGCCTTGAGGGTCCCGTCGATAATCCGGTTGTACAGGGTTATGAGATGGAGGACGTTCAGGAGCTGGCGCTTGTATTCATGAAGGCGCTTGACGTGGCAGTCGAACATCGAGTCGACGTCCACCGCGATGTTGTTCCGCTCCATGATGTAGCGGGCCAGCAGCTCCTTGTTGCGGCGTTTCACCGCGCGCCATTCCTCCCGGAACGAGGCGTCGTCCGCCAGTGGCGCGAGCTTCTTCAGCTCGAACAGGTCGGTCACCCATGTGTCGCCGATGCGCGACGAGATGAGCGAGGAAAGCCCCCGGTTGCAAAGCCTGAGCCACCGGCGCTGCGTGATGCCGTTGGTCTTGTTGTTGAAGCGCTCCGGCCAGAGCTCGTAGAAATCACGGAAGACCCGGTTCTTCAGGATGTCAGAGTGGATCGCGGCCACGCCGTTGACCGAGTGGCTCCCCGCGATCGCCATGTGCGCCATGCGCACCCGGCGCTCCGGCCCCTCCTCGATGATGGACATGCGCTGCACCCTGGCCTCGTCGCCGGGGCAGGCCGCGCGGACCGCGTCGATCAGGCGGCGGTTGATCTCGTAGATGATCTGTATGTGGCGGGGAAGGAGCCGCTCCACCAGTTCCACCGCCCACGTTTCCAGGGCCTCGGGGAGTATCGTGTGGTTGGTGTAGCCGAAGGTCTTCACCGTGATCTCCCAGGCCTTTTCCCAGCCGAGCCCCTCGCAATCGACGAGCAAGCGTATGAGCTCCGGTATCGCGATGGCCGGGTGCGTGTCGTTGAGCTGGATGGCCACCTTCTCGGGGAAGAGATCGAACGAGTCGTGGTATTTCCGGTACCGGCGGACAATGTCCTGGAGCGTGGCGGACACGAAGAAGTATTCCTGCTTGAGCCGGAGCTCCTTGCCCTGGGACGCGTTGTCGTTCGGGTAGAGCACCTTCGAGATGATCTCCGAGCGGGACTTGTCCTCCACCGCGCGGTGATAATCGCCATGGTTGAAATAATCGAAATTGAAATCGCGCGTTGCCTTGGCGGCCCAGAGGCGCATGGTATTGACGGTCTCGTTTCCCCAGCCGGGTATGGGCGTGTCATAGGCCATTGCCATGATCTCGTCAGCGTCGATCCAGTCGCTGTGAAATGTGCCCGCTGTATCGGTGTACTGTTTTACACCGCCGTAGAATTTGACCGGGTAGAGGTATTCCGGCCTCTCGAATTCCCAGGGGTTTCCGTAGCGGAGCCAGTTGTCCGGCGTTTCCATCTGTATCCCCCGGACGATCTGCTGGAAGAATATCCCGTATTCGTACCGGATGCCATACCCGTATGCCGGAAGCCCCAGCGTCGCCATCGAGTCAAGGAAGCAGGCCGCCAGGCGGCCCAGGCCGCCGTTCCCCAGTCCCGCGTCCCACTCCGCCTCGCGCAGCTCTTCAAGGTCGTATCCGAGCTCCATGAGCGCGCGGTGAGTGTTATCATACAGGCCGGCGTTCATGAGGCTGTTCCCCAGGGTCCTTCCCATGAGGAACTCCAGCGACAGGTAATAGACCCGCTTGGCGTCGTCCCGGTAATAGGCCTGTTGCGTCTCTATCCACCGCTCGACCAGGCGATCCCGTGCGAGGAGGGCGACGCTCTTGTATTTGTCGTGGATGGTCGCGGAGAACTCGTCCTTCGCGAGGGAATATTCCAGGTGATGGATATAGGATTGTTTCAGCGACTCGACGTCCCGCCCTTCGTGCGGATTTGTCGTAGTTGTGAGTTTGTCTCTTCCGGTTTTTTTCTTCGGCATGGCCCCCCCCTTTCGGTGAATTGTATCGCGCGGCGTAGGCCGCTGCAGGCGCTTTTCCCCGGCTTACCGGAATTCTACCTGAAATGTCGATATTGTAAAGAAATATTTTAAGGGAATCGGCAAGGCCGGGATTCCGGAAAAATGTCCGCGGCAGCGCGAATGTAATTGCTTTTTAGTTATTATAGTGTATTATTAAAGCCATGAATGTGATGAAAAAAATTCGCGTCGGAATAAGCTCCTGCCTCCTGGGGAAACCGGTGCGATATGACGGCGGACACAAGCACGACCCATACCTGACCGGTACGCTGGGCGCGTTTTTCGACTACGTGCCCGTGTGCCCGGAATCCGAGGCCGGGCTCGGCACTCCGCGCGAGGCAATGCGCCTGGTCGGCAACCCGGCTTCCCCGCGGCTTGTGACGCAGGAGTCGGGGAAAGACCTGACGGCGCGGATGGAACGCTGGATCGCGGACAGGCTTCTCGCCCTCGCGGCCGAGGACCTCTGCGGCTTCATATTCAAAAGCGACTCGCCCTCAAGCGGCATGGAGCGGGTCAAGGTCTACGACGAAAAAGGGAACGCGCGGAAATCCGGATCGGGCCTGTTCGCCCGCGCCTTCATGGAGCGCTTTCCGCTGGTCCCGGTCGAGGACGAGGGCAGGCTCCATGACGTGGGGATCAGGGAAAACTTCATCGTGCGGGTCTTTGCGTACCACCGCTGGAAGGAACAGGTGGCGCTTGACCGCAGGCCGGCGGCAGTGATCACTTTCCATGCCCGGCACAAGTACCTCCTGATGGCTCACAGCCCTTCGATACAGAAAGAGCTGGGGAGACTGGTGGCCGGCGTGAAGGGTATGAAGCCGGGCGATTTTCTCCGGGAGTACGAGACGCTCTTCATGCGGGCGTTCGCGTGCCTCTCGACCCCGAAAAAGAACACGAACGTGCTGATGCATTGTGCCGGTTATTTCCGCGACCGGATCACGGCAGGCGAGAAGAAGGAGCTCCTGGATATCATCGAGCAGTACCGGAAGGAGCTCGTGCCCCTCATCGTACCGGTGACCCTCATACGGCACTTCGTTCGGAAGTACGGCGAGGAATACCTCGCGGACCAGTATTACCTGGACCCCCATCCCCTTGAGCTTAAATTGAGGAACCATGCCTGAAAGAGCGGACCCGGCAATCATCAGATCGCTGCTGGAATCGCAGACCACCGGCGTGCTGGCGACCGAGCGGGATCGCCGCCCGTACGCCAACCTGATCGCGTACTCGTTCGACCCGGACCTCAGGCAGATCTATTTCGTGACGCCGTGCACGACCGCAAAATACGGCAACCTGAGCATGAACCCGAACTGCTCCCTGCTTGTCGACACCAGGACGAACGATCCCGCCGATTTCAGCAGTGCCGCGGCGCTGTCCGCGATCGGCCGGGCGGTCGAGATCACCGGCGAGGAAAAATCTGCGCGGATGAGGGCGCACGCGGACCGGCTGCCGGGTCTTGCAGCATTTATTGACTCTCCCGCGATGGCGCTCTTCCGGATCGAAGTCGAATCGTACATTCTCGTAAACGGGCTTACCGATATCTCCGTGTATCACCCCTGATACAGTAATCCAGAACACCGAAAAACCCGGCAAGCAAAAAGTTCTGGACAGGGTATGTAATTTTACATTATCATCACCGTTATAAAAAAAGGGGACACTATCCGCCGTGTTGGACTACTATAACTTTAAGGAGCCAGGGAAGTGCTGCTGACCAGTAACCTGTCCGAAAAAAAAACAGAGCTCTTCTCTGAACATTACAACAGCCTGTATTCCGTTGCCTTCAGCTCCGTGTATTCGAAAATCGGGAACTATCATGACGCCGAGGACATATGCCAGGAGGTCTTCCTCCGCTTCTACCGGAAGCTCGATGAGATCGAAAGTCCGCGGAAATGGATATTTGGCGCGCTCCGCCTGGTGGTCTTCGATTACTATAAGAGAAAGGGAAAGAACGATATTGATATTGAAACCATGTTCGAAGACGTCAGTATGAGCTTCGTGAACGGATTCAGGGACACCCGCATGGTGATCCAGCAGGCCCTCGACGGCCTCTACAGCTCGGTCGATGAAACGGAGCGCGCTCTGTTTGACCTCACGGCCGTTCATGGCTTCTCCCTCAGGGAAGCGGCCCTGCACCTGGGGCTCTCCTACAAGCAGGCGCGTATCCGGTACGACCGGGCTTCGAGAATGCTGATGGACCATTTCAGAAAGGCCGGCATCAACAGCCTGGAGGACCTCCTGTGAGCCGCCCCGACGATATCATTAATCTCCTGGAGAGGTACCGGTTCCGGTCGACGATTGATCCCGCGATCCGGCACCGTATCCTCAGATCAAAAAAACGTACTCATGCCCTGATTCTGGGTAGTGAAACCAAGGCATCTCCTTTCATTTCCCCCATTGTCTCTCTTTATTACCGGCTCAGGAGCCTGGGCATCGGCGCCACCCTGAGGGGGAGCGCCAGGCTTATGAGCGGTGCTGCGGCCTTTGTGCTCGTACTTGTTGTCGTTTCCGCTGCCCTTACACTGCGGTACACGGTCTTTGACAGGGGGCCCCTGGTGATCGCCAGGGGAGTGGTCACCTTTAAGGCAGGGAGCGCGATCCTTTCAAGTGAAGGCGAAACGGACCGGGAGGCGGCCATTGGCGACATCGTCTCCGGCGGCATAACGGTGGAAACCGGTGCCATGTCCCATCTGAACATCCAGCTGGGGGACACTGCCGTTTTCAGTATCCAACCGTACTCGCGCGTGCGGCTATCCTCGCTCTTCGAAAAGGGTGCGGCTCTCCTCGACCTCGAGGAGGGGAGCCTCCTCTCCCGGCTGAAGGCCCTGAGGGGCAGGTCATCCTACTCCATCCGCACCAGGAACTGCTACGCCGCGGTGCGGGGTACGGAATTCAGCGTCGCGTATGACGGCGCCGCCACCACTGTGGCCGTGAAAGAGGGCACGGTGATGGTCTCGCGCCTGGATGCCCGGAGCGGGAAGATGCTTGAGCAGAGGCAGATCGGGGCCGGCTATACCGCGGTGATACGCGACACGCTCGAGGTGCGCCCTGTCAGCGGCCTTGAAACCCTCGAGCTGGAGCGGGTATCCGTCACGCCCTACTTAAGCGACGTGGAGGAGATGGACAGAGAGGAGCTCGGGGAAGAGGCGAAACTGCAGGAGGAGCGCGAGGAAGATATACAGAAGAAGATCAACGCCGAGCTGGGAATTCTCACCATCGAGGAAATCCGCGAGAAATACGGCCAGGTCCACGAGATATGCCTCCACAACGGCAGGATCTACCTGGGGGCCATACTCTCCCGCGGCGACATCTTCACCATCCGGACAACGCACGGTATCGTGCGCGTCCCCGCGGCAAAGATCATGAAGACCCGGGCGCGGTAGCGGCGCGCTCAGGGCAAAAACAGGAAATAATTATTGGGGAAAACAGTAAAAAATGCGTCATCATCACCATGCACGCCCGAGGTGATTGTTTCATACTCATCGTCAAAATCACCGTCGCCGTTCAGGTCGGACTCGCCATTGACATACCCGCCGATAATCAGATCGCCCGAGCCATTTACCGTGATTCCAAGGCCCATATCTTCCAGATCTTCGAAAGGAAGGTAACTGCTGCTCCCCAGCCTTTTTGACCAGAGGGGGTCGCCATGCCGACTGAATTTTGCGATAAAGACGTCCCCGCCCCCGTACACGCCTTCATCTTCTGCGCCACCGTCATCGGAACTTCCATTGCCGTTCAGGTCAGCATTCCCGGTAACCATCCCTGTAACGAAAACCGCGCCGCTGCCGTCCACGGCAAGGCCGTGGCCCTCGTCATTCTCGCTTCCCCCGAGTCTCCTGGCCCAGAGATGGTTTCCCTGAGAATCGAACTTTGCAATTACAATATCACTCCCCCCATAACAGGAGTCTGACGGATCCTCGGGGAGCCCTGTGTCTATCACACCGCTTGCGTTAAGATCGGTACTGCCGTACACGCGGCCGATAAGGACGATGTCGTCATACCTGTCAACAGAAACATGATATGCGTTATCAATCAGTCCGCCGCCCAGCCTCCTGGCCCAGGCAAGCTCACCCGATAATGAATCGAACTTTGCTATGAATATGTCATCACTTTCTTGAAATGTCTCACTTCTTTCCCCGGTAACCAAACTAGAACTAACGTAATCGCCGTTCAGGTCCACATTACGATTAATGTGGCCCGTGACAATAATATTGTTCTCGTTGTCATGGGCGATTGAACAGCCACGATCAGTGTAGCTACCGCCGAGCCTTTTCGCCCATTGAGGATCACCCGATGAATTGAACTTTGATATGAATATGTCCTTCTCGCCATGGATATCTTCCTGTGTCTCCCCGGGATCGGTAGTATCGCCATCGCCGTTCAGATCCGCGGCATCATCCATAAAGCCAGTGACGATAATAGAGTCTTCATGGTCCACCGTGACACCCCGGGCCGCGTCTCCCCCAGTTCCGCCGAGACGAATGGCCCAGAGATGTGTGCCCGATGAATCGAACTTTGATATGAATATGTCGTACTCGCCATGAACTCCCGCCGGTGCTTCCCAGGGATCAGTAGTATCGCCGTCGCCGTTTAAATCCGCGTCTATCGTAATCTGCCCGACCGCCACGATGTTGTTTTCACTATCGGAGGCCACCTGCAGGGCCTCATCCGTTACTGTTCCGCCAAGCCTTTTAGACCATTGATGCGCACCCGATGGATCAAATTTTGAGATAAATATATCGTTGCCTTGAAAATTATATGGGCCGATAGACTCTGTAAAATTATCAAGCGTGCGGCTGCCGTCAAGGTCCGCTCCATCAGTCACGCTGCCGGCGACAATGATGTTGCCCGACCGGTCGAAGGTTATTGAATTAACCCTATCGCTATTCGTACCCCCGAGGCGCATGGACCAGGGGTCCCTGTCTTTGATCAGGTACCGGAACCCGCCCGTGGAATCCAGCGCCAGGTGGCCGATGTCGTCGCACTGCAGCGACAGGAACGCGAGAGCCAGTGCAATATAAAGGTTTCCGATTTTCATGATTATACCCCTTTTCCTGCTACTCGTATGATGTTCCGGCCTGTATCGGCGGGCCGACCCCCGTCCCCGGGGGCGAAATAATGCATAAGGACAGCCATGTCAGAACCTCACCCCGATACCCGCTTCCGCGTAAACGAACCCGAGAAGCCCGCTCTTCTCGATGATTGCCGCGTACCCGAATCTGGCGGTGAGGAGCAGGGTTTCACGCAGGGTGAATCCCAGGACAAGCTCGGCCCGCCCCATGGGCTGGAAGGATCTTTCGGTGCGCCATGTGGCCACCGGCATTCCATTGTAGAGAAAGCGCGTCCCGTGCTTCAGGGTAGTATGGCTCACCCCGCCGGCCAGGCCCAGGCCCAGGTAAAAGAATTCCCGGACGGGAATGCGATAGCGCGCCGCAAGGAGGATTGGCACCATGGTGTAGCCGCGGATCATGAAATTATTCGGGGTAAATGCGAGATAACCCGCTTCAACCCCCAGATCGACGTACCTAATGGCAGGCTTGTTGATATAGAAGGCCCCCATGCCACCGAGGCCATAGCGGCACATCTTCGCGAGATCGCCCACCGGGTAGGCGAAGACGAAGCGCCCCTCGAAGTTCAGGCCGATCTTGCGTATCGAGCTTATGGCCAGGGAATCCTCCGACTCGTATCCATCTTCATCGATTGACCTGACGCTGAAATAGTGCGTGGCCTCTGCATTGAGGCCGGTACCCCTGAAAGTCGTAACACTCGTTTCTCCCAGCTTTTTTTCCCGGTTTTCCGCCCAATCGTACACCGCGTACTTCACCACCCTGCCGTCCCTGTCCACGGCGGGCTTCCAGGTGAGCATGATGTTGAACCGGTTTCCCACCTGCTTGACCACCGAGAACAGGCCGTTCGTGGGCGCGCCGGGCGGCTCGTTCGTCTTTATCGTAATCTCGTTGCTCGGCACTGACTCCTTCCCCTCCCTGTCGATGGCGGTCACGTACACGTAGTACGTGGTCTTCCGCTCCAAGCCGCGGACCGTATGGCTCCGTGTTATGCTCGAAGCCACCTTTTTGTGCCGTGCTGGCCCCGCCTTCTTTACGTAGACATTATAGTACCGCGGGGTCCGGTAGGGGGCGTTCCAGGTGAGCCGCAGGCTCTTCTCGTAGGGCCTCCCCGCGAGTCCCGTGGGATTCGACCTGGTCATGAAGAGCACTTCTTCCCGCTTGAGCGTGTACTCCTCGGGGCTGTCGATTTTGTCCCGCAACACAAACTTCTCGTTGTCCTCCTCGACGACATAGGCTTCGAGGGATTTCCCGTTCGCCAGCCTGATGAAGACTTTGCCCAGGTAGATGGGCGTGTAGAGCACGCGAAGGATGGCCGCGTTGGCATAACGTTCGGACCTGCCTGTTTTCCTGTTGATGACCGTGACGCCTCCGCCCGATTCGTTAACGATCCTCCCCTCCACGATGGGACCGCTCCTGAGGAAGAGGTACTCTGCCGACGCCCGGGTCCTTCCCGTGACGATGAGTAGTGCGGCGGCGAAGGCAATAATAATCAGATACGACACAGCATGTTTTTTCATAGGCGCTTTTTCCCGGCGGGACGGCGTGCGCTGTTCCCCCATAAAAATGTATGGCGGCAGATACCGGCACGTGGCCCTATCGCCGGCTGAGCAAAGAATGCACGTACTTCCCACGGTTAGTCTTTCCATTGATAGCTTTTTTATACTTTTATACATCAGGAAATGTCAAATGTAATTTTATTAAAGGCCGGGTCTACAAACGTCAGGCGACTTTTGCCGAACTCCACGCACGCGCCATCACATAATTACAGTGTGGGATGCTGTGCCGATGTGCCCTTTTTTTTTAAAAAAAACAGGGCACTTTTTTCCCCGTCGGCATACGTCCTTGGTGAGTCGCGCAGATCAGATCATCATACGACATTACAGGGGTACTCATCATGAACATGAACACTGGGAAAACATGGAACCATTCCGTTGCGGGACTGGCGGCCGCGGTCATCGCGTTGGCATGCCTGTCATGTACAAAAGAAGGCCCGCCCGTCACCGTCGTTACCTTCACGGTTGGCACGACACATCTTGTCCGGGAAAACGAGCCCCCGCGCCGACTCTGCACGGGGGAGACGTTGAATAAGGGAGACCGTATCATTACCGGGGAAAACTCCGAGGTTGCCATCCAGGCGGGCGGCACGATACTCATTAAGGTGCTCCCGAACTCGGCGGTGGCGCTCTCATCCCTCCTCGAGTCGGGGAGATGCTCTCTCTTCCAGGAGAGAGGGAAAATTCTGTCGAAAAGCAAAAAGCTTATGAAGGGCGAAAGCTATCTCGTCCACAACCGAACCGCGATCGCGGCCGTCAGGGGCACGGAATTCATGGTCACCTTTGAGCGGGGCGTCTCGAGCGTCGCCGTGGCAGAAGGGAGGGTCGAGGTGACGAAAATCGAAACCGGCGAAAGACGATTCATCGGGGAAGGCGGCAAAGCGGTGATTTCCGATGCGTTTGATCGGGTTCCCCTGCAAAAAGTCGATTTTCTCTACATACAAAAGGTCTCCATCGTTCCCTTCGTCGATGACCTGAAAGATATCGATGTTGAGTCCGCAAAGGAAATCGAAAAAGGATTCCGGCCCGAGGAAAAGAGGATCGACGCGGAGATCGAAAAGCTCCTGTCTGTGTCGCTCATTGAAATGCTGAAGATGTACGGCAAGATCGACGTGGTGAAGCTTTACTCGGGTAAGACGATTCGGGGAATCATCACGGAGCGCGGCGAGGAGATCGTTATCCTGACGCCCGGGGGCACTGTCTCGGTTCCGCGGGTTAAAGTACAAAAGACCATGGTCGTGACCGCCCTGCGAGGAGGCGATCACCGGTGAGGGAATGCGCGCGGCATCGGGATGATATCCAGGTTCTGCCCTCTCTCCGTTACCGGATCAAGGGACACAATGGGCATTATGTCACCCGGGCCATTACCAAACCGGTCAGAGTTTCCTATAAAATGTTGCATAAAGCAACTGCATGTTGCTTTATGCATCGCAACACTATATTTTTGTTACTCTCCCTTTATTGATTACCCTCTGAATTGATCTTTACTTTCATGCCTTGTGGCAATAAAGCGTAAATCACGCATTATTCCAATTCATTTTAGCGCATAAACAATGAAAATGCCCCCAAATATTCAAAGCGCGAATAAATCATTTTTTTCGTTTTAATGGCATGGTACTTGCATTATATAACCTGATAGAAGCATTACCATGGTCGATTAAAGCTCTATGACGAGTTTATAATATGCAATGGGTGCTTTGATTATGATACTCAAGATGTTTCTCATAATGGGAACGATCCTGATTGTCGGTTTTGTTTGTGCAATCTGGGGTCTCCGATTGTCAGCCGTGCAGGCAAGTCGTCACGGAGGAAAGCTATTGAACCGGTCAGAGTTTCCTATATAATTCATTGGATTTTTATTAGATGATTATTAATTACATTACAGGAGGTTCTAATGAAACAAAAATTCAATATCAGTCTGTTGTTGCTTTCAGGATTATTCATCCTGGCATGTTCAAGCGCACCCTCGACGGTTCAGTCGACCGGCAATATGGCACTTGATGGACTTAACTCCATGCTGTCAAGAGTACCGGTAGATGGGTATCCTTCCGGAGAAGCGATGACCAAAAAGGACTGGAATGGAATGATCAAGGCTGCCATTCCCGTGGTCAGGGAAGTGCTTCCACAAGTTCCGCAGGGCTACAATCTCTAGGTCACCGGGCATACCGACGGGGTCGCCGGAGTCACTTCCGGTTATAATTATAACCTGAGTAACCAAAGGGCCTACGGTGTATGGAGCGAGCTTCGGAAAAGAGGAATCACTGACGGAAAGCTCACGTACCGCGGGGCTGCGGGGACCCTTAAAAATAAAGGCTGTGAGATGAACGATGACTGTCAGCGCAGGGTTACTTTCAGGGTGGTGCCCCGGTAACGCGTAAAAACGATCGGGGCTGCCGGGTACAGAGCGGCCCCGATCGGTCATTTCAGTTCAATCATAATATTGGGAGGTCCATGATGGCAAGCTTGAAAACAATTGAAGGAATCGGTCCGAAATACGCTCAAATGCTTCGAAAGGCGGGACTGCGTTCTACCGGCCAGCTCCTGAAAAAAGGCTCTACTCCAGTGGGGAGAAAACAGATAGCGAAAGCTTCCGGTATCAGTGAAAAGCTCATACTTGAGTGGACAAATCACGCCGACCTCTTCAGGATCAAGGGTGTGGGTGAAGAATACGCGGACCTGCTTGAAGAATCCGGGGTCGATACCGTTGTGGAGCTCGCCAAACGAAAGTCTGATAACCTTCTGGACGCCATGTGTAAAACCAACGATAAGAAAAAGCTTGTCCGTAAGGTCCCCGCTATCTCCATGGTGGAACGGTGGATCAGTCAGGCTAAAAAGCTGGATCGTATTATAAAGCATTGATTAGTATCTCCCTGTGCTTTATTAGCAGCAGAATAAAATTATTACAGGAGGAGTCAATGGAAACGTGGTTACCGTGGATCATTCAGCTAATAAGCGGTGCGGCAGGCGGGGTTGGCGCAGGACAGGTGCTCAAGAATCAGTCTCTGGGCAAGGTCGGTGATGCCATTTCCGGCGTTGTCGGCGGCGGATTGGGCGGTATAATTCTTAATATGCTAATCGGCCTTCAGTCGGGCGGAGCAGCGATGGACCCCGCCACGATCGGCGCTGATGTTGCTGGAGGCGGTTTGGGCGGTGCGGTTGTAATGCTTATCGTCAGCGTTATAAAGAAGGCTCTCGGTAAATAATCGACGCTAACGCAATGACTGCAAAATAAAAAAGCGCGGGTATGATCCTCGCTTATTTGTTTTATTAAACCGAAATTTTTCAGTACGAATACCGGATTTTTTAATCACAGATTGCAGCATTGTCATGAGGTCATAGCATATACTGGTGAGAAATTTTAAGGCCCCTGTCCAGTATTATTCCTGTTGACAGGGGCGGAATTGAGCTCTGATAATACTCATTGTGTCACCCTGGAACTTTGCCGGAGAGGTAGCACAATCCTGTATTTTTAATAATGATCCGCTCTGGCGAGCGGATCATTTAAATATCTAGTAAAGTGCTGCCTCTTCACAAAAGGCGAACGGGACACAACGGGCCTTATCGGCAGCAAGTATGAGATCAAATCGATATTTTAAACAAAAAAATGGACAGCGCTATTCCCCGAACCGGCGGAGGAATCGCCCCTCTGCTTCCGCGTTTCCGATGAGGATAAGCTCGTTTTCCCGGTCCATGGGCAGGTGAGGATCGGGATTAATAACCATCCCCGAGGGGTTTTTCACTGCCACTACTGTGCACCCGGTGGACTGTCGTATGTTGGATTCCACAAGGCTTTTACCCTCAAGCCCGGGAGGGACCCTCATCCGAAAGATGTCCAGCCCCTCAGCCAGCATCACTATGTCGGAGCTCTCGAGGTAGTTGTAAATGGTATTGGCCCCGAGGGAGGCGTTGGACATCACGAAATCCGCCCCTGCCCGGTGGAGCGTAGAGACGTTCCGGTCCGCATCGGCACGGCTTATGATCTGCATGTCGGGCCGCAGGCTCCGGCAGTATTTAGTCAGGTAGATATTCGTTGCGTCGTCGTGGGTGGTGAGAATGGCCGCCGGCGCCCGGTCAATGCCGGCTTTTTTCAGGGTATCGATATCGGCTGCGTTTCCCTCCACGAAATCCCTTCCCGGGCGGCCCGTTAAAGGGTTCTTGTCGATCATCACATAATCGATCTTACGATCCTTCAATGACGACGCCACGGAGTACCCCACCCGCCCGGCCCCGATGATGATGACCGGGTCCGCCGATACCTGGTAAATGCACATCAGCTCCTCGTAGCGCATCATCTGCTTCTCGGAGCCGGCGATGACCAGGACGGTGGTCGGTGTTATGATCGTGTCGGGCTCCGGAACGGAGAACTTGCCGCGGTCCCAGATTCCCACTGCGGCCACGCCGATAACCTCCCGGAGGCGGCTCTCCCGGAGGCTTTTCCCCACCAGGGGAGTTCCCATTACCGGCGTTTCGGCGATAACCAGGTCGTCGAACCTTCCGATGGCGTTTGCTCGCCGATCCCCACCGATGGTTCTCCGGGCAAGGGAGCGGCCCAGCATGTCGGAAAGCTGGAGCACCAGGGTCGCTCCGGCCATGGTAAGAATGTCCACGGATTCCGGCGAATCGGCGATGCAGATAACAGGGACCTGGTCGTTGACTTCCCTCACGGTGAAGGCCACGTTGGTGTTCACCTCATCGGAGTTGGCCGCAACCACCAGCACGGCGCGACTGGCGCCCATAAGGCGGTATGTTTCCGGGTCATCGATGTCCCCCACGGAGACCCGCAATCCACGGTCGTAAAAATCAAGGGCGCGCTGGATGTCATCAATCACCAGGGTGTAGTCCTTTCCGTGGTCCAGGATCTTCCGAATGAGCGCCGCCGTTACGGGATTGTACCCGGTAATGATGACATGGTTTTTGACATGGGAGGGAAGTTCGTGCGGGGTCCTGCTCCTGCGCTCCGCCTCTATCCAGGGGGCGTAGAAGAACTGGATGAACGTGAAGGGCAGAAGCACCAGGAGCAGCACCACGCCCGACATGAGCACTATTATTGAAAAAAACTTTCCCGCGTCTCCGGTAAAGGTGATGTCCCCGAACCCCAGGGTGGTCATGACCGTCAGGGTCCAGTAGAAGCCGGTGACCCATGAGTGCTCCCGCCCCTCGTGGGCCATGATGTAATGAAATATGACGCTGTACGCGGTGACGAGGAACACCAGGAGAAGAAAGAATTTCACCAGGAGCTTGATGTTTTTTCTGGTGTTCTTGCTTTGAAAAAAATAGCTGAATTGTGAACTGAGAAATTTCATGGGCTGTTCCAGGGATATTCAGTGGTTAATCGGCCACCTTCCCGGGAAGGTGTAACAGAGCATGATGAATAATTCAAGCAGTATTCTTTTCGCATCATCAATTGATATAGTATTGAATGACGTCGTTCAGCATCAAGGATTGTGCACCCTCTCCGGTGACAGCCCATGCGACCGAATGCGTTTAGTGTGAATATCCAGTAAAGTGCTGCCTCTTCACAAAAGGCTAACGGGACACAATGGGTCTTATCGTCAGCAAGTATGGAAGATCGAATAACAAATATCAACACAAAAAGCGCAGGACAGGGGGCTTAAAATTTGGCCCGCAATCAGTCAATCAACAACCGGCCCGCTACTTCACGACAATTGAATAAACGACTGAGTATTGCGCTGGGTCCAGGGATGTAAAGGCCGTCCAGGCGCTGTTCTTCCAGTAACCGGCGACAGAGACACCTGAGCTGTTATTGCTGACTCCTCCGGCATACACGTCAGACCCCGATACTGCAAGGGAATAGACTGACGTAGAGTCCTCAAACCCGTTCCATTTGCCGTTCTTCCAGCAGCCTCCCACTCTAACATTGGAGCTGTTTGTGCTGTATCCGCCGACATACACATCTTTCCCGGATACTGCCACGCAAGCAACATATGAATTTTTTGTCACATCCAGCGGCTTAAGCCAGGTGCAGGTGTTATTTTTCCAATAAAGGGGGGTAGAAAGAACATCTGTTTGTATCCCGCTGGCATACACATCGTCCCCGGACACTGCAATAGAATGAATGCTCCTCTTGCCGTGTTGGGCGGCACAAGACCGGTCCATGACTCATTTTTCCAGTAACCGGGGACCACAAGAGGGGAGTTGTTTGTGTTGTATCCGCCGGCATACACATCATCCCCGGAAACAACCATTGAAGCGACCCCTGAATGACCCTCAGGATCAAGTTTAATAAGCCCGATCTATTTTTTAAATTATAGAATATGCAATATATTGCTTATTCTATAATTTATTTGCGAAAAACACCGTATATTATAGTATTTTGAGCAATATTTTGCTTAAATAACTTAAATAATAAAATATAGACATATCGAATTATATAAATAAGCAATATATTGCTTATTCTATTGACAAATAATACAATTATTATTATTTTATTATATCAAAGGTGAAAATATGGAACTAACTGATATCGGATCTATCATCGAGAAAAGGAGAAAACTGCTGCATGTAAACCAGTTTGATATTTGCAGGGTGGCTGAAATTTCGCAGCGAACACTTACTGCGATTGAAAATGGAAAAGGAAACCCTTCGCTTAACACTCTGATCAGAATTTTGGATATCCTGGGGTTGAAAATTGAAATCAAGGTAAAGAATAATTAAATGTCACAAAAAGGTAAAGTATTCTACAACGGCAGATTTGCTGGTATAATAGAGAAAACAGATAATAGTGATTATATATTCACCTATGATGATGAATATTATATCGATCCCTCGACAGAAAGCATAAGCCTTTCTCTACCAAAAAGCAAAAAGACCCATCACTCAACAATACTTTTTCCATTTTTCTCGGGACTTCTAAGCGAAGGAACAAACAGAGAAATCCAATGCAGGGTATTAAAGATAGATAGCCATGATTTTTTTACACGACTTATAAAAACTGCAAATTCTGATACAATTGGCCCAGTAACTGTTGAGGAGTATATTTCATGACACATTGCCTTGGATGTTTAAAACAAATTACAACAGATTCAGTGTATTGCAACGCATGTATAAAAAATGTTTTCAACAACTGCAAACTTAATCCCGCTGCACTTGATTTTGATAGAAATAAATATACATCTATTAAATATGACATGAGCGGGCATTTTTCTATATCCGGGGTTCAGGATAAAATATCTCTTAAGATTGAAAACAAAAAGCTAGTGCCGACGGAACGAGGTGGACAATATATCTTGAAACCAATTCCGGAGACAAGTGTTCCTCGATTTCAGAAAGACATCCCGGCTAATGAGCATATTACAATGCAAATCGCCAAGCAGTTGTTTAAAATTAAAACTGCCGAGAATGCTCTTATTCGTTTTAGTGACGGTGAACTCGCATATATAGTTAAACGGTTCGATGTTGTTGAAGGTGGTAAAATTCCTCAAGAGGACTTCTGTCAACTTTTACAAATAAGCGAAGAAAGTCATGGAAATAACTACAAATATGATTCAAGCTATCAAAATGCGGCAGAAATAATTATACGATCTTGTCCGGCGCATAAAATAGAGATTGAAAAATTCTATTTTTTAGTATTGTTTGATTATTTTTTTTCAAATGGTGATGCACATCTTAAAAATTTCTCACTCGTCCAATCCATCGATAAAGACTACATTCTTTCCCCCGCATATGATCTACTCGCAACATCACTTCATTTTCCTGATGAATCAAGGATGGCCCTTGATCTTTTTGATGATTATGAAACCGAGAGTTTTAAAAAAAATGGTTTTTATAAAAGAGATGATTTTTTACATTTTGCTGAGATTCTAAAAATTAACACACAGCAGGCGGTCAGATATATAGAAAGATTTTATAATTTGGAAGATAAATGCCGGATCATGATTGAAAGATCATTTCTGACTCCAGAAGCAAAAATACAATATGCATTACTTTTCACGGATAGACTGAAGGCGATGAAAGATTAGCTTAATATAGATTTGATCATATAGGATTTTGCACCCTCTTCGGTAAAAGCTCAAGGGACACAATGAGTCTTATCTGAACCAGTATGGGAGATGAATTGAGCAATATCAACACAAAAAGCGCTGGACAGGGGGCTTAAAATTCTTGCCCTGAGTTTGTCGAAGGATCACGCGCGTTGAAATAAGGGTGATTGGGTAAGAAACGAGGAGTCCAGGGGACTAGAGCCGTAAGCATAGCCTACCGCTTTTTTTCAATGTACGCTGCCATGTCCCCCGGCATAGGCGACTCGAACGTGATCCGCTCCCCCGTTACCGGGTGGGCCAGGGCAAGCCGTGAAGCGTGAAGCAGGTGCCGCGGCGCCTCCATCCAGGGGAGGGGATCGTAGCTTCCCGTCCTGGCGCTCCGCACGAACTCAAGGAACTGG
>Ga0116158_10000591_pt1 | contig 35081 bp, 25 predicted proteins | sample AD_UKC052_MetaG_FD_89883 | JGI IMG/M metagenome (GOLD analysis project Ga0116158, IMG submission 89883) | Active sludge microbial communities of municipal wastewater-treating anaerobic digesters from USA - AD_UKC052_MetaG | ecosystem: Engineered > Bioreactor > Anaerobic > Digestate | place: USA... | reverse complement strand
TTTTTCTATGGTAAACAGACGTACTTCCGTTACGTTTCCGCCTCCTGAAGCCAGCAATATCACAAGCAGCACCGCCAGGGCAATGAGCATTATGATATGCCATTTTTTCAATCTGATTTTCTTCAATTTCATATTTTAAATATCTCAATGGTTCTCTATCTGCCTAAGTAATGGTCCACGATCATTAGCTGGAACAGATACTGAAAATAGGCCTGAACATGCTCTGAAGTGGCCTTGAGGCAAAGATTCTTGGAAATGATGTAGTCGGTGGCGGAGATTTCCCCCACTTCGAGTTTAAATTCGTTCATTCGCAAAAGTTCTTCGGAGGCCTTGCGGCTCTTTTCCGCAGCGATGCAACGACTTCGACAGCTATGGCACTCGGCTACCGCAAGTTCTATCTCATCTGCGAGTTTTCGGCGAGTCTTTTCGAGAGTGATGCTGCTCCTGGAGAGTGCGCTCTTTGCTCTTTTAATCCTGTGAGCTGTGGCTATTGACCCTGTTATCGGCAGTTTGAGTGTGAACCCCACGAAAGGTCTCCAGTGTTCCTTAAATTGCTCATTGAATTTTTTATTGGAGGCGTTGTTGTAATAGGTGCCGTAACCTGCGGAGAGTGTTATGATTGGAGAAAGTGCACTTGCAGCCACTCCTACAGCGGCTTTATCCGCTTCCATTGCTGCCCTTGCGGCTCTCGTGGCGGGATGCGCATCAGCTATGCTGTAAGCTGATATCTCCGGCAGGTTTTCCGGCGACAACGTATCTATTGCCGGTATTTCTATATTGAATCGACTGTCATAGGGGAGGTTAAGCAGCTGCATCAGTGCAATGCGGCTGTTCTCTATCTCTGCGGCAGATGCGGTAATGGTGTACTGCTCTTGTGCCACCTGTGCCTCGAGTTCCATCAGGCTGCTCAAAGGACGTAAGCCGGCCAATACCATTTTGCGACATTTCTCCATCTGTCTGATAATACTTTCACAGTTATATTTCGCTATGGAGTGCAGTTCCCTTGACAGCACCATCCGGAGATAACTTCGGATGACGCTGATGGTTACTGCATCACACACCCCTTCAAGAGAATTGGTCGCCTGTTTGAGCGAGTAGCCGGCTTCTCTGATGCTGAAATAGCCCCTTAGTCCATTGAATAGCGTCATACTGCCTCCGATAGAAGCATTGGTGCTCTGTGACCCCTTGAGTTTGTAGGGTGAGAGCCGTTCCCAGTTGAAATCATGCCCCATTTCTCCTCCTATCTGCGGAATCAGGCTCCAGGAGAGCTCTTTCAGCGCGCTTTCACTCTCTTTAAGTGAGGCCCGGGCACTTTTGATATCGTGATTGTGCTCCATTGCCTGACTGATGCATTGTTCCAGAGTCCAGTTCTGAGCCGAAGAGGGTAATGCACCTGCAATCAATAGTGCGATTATCAACTTAGTGCACTTTATTTTTTTATTTTTTTTCATTTTTTAGTTGCAATAAATGGGATTCCCGGGTGTCGCGAGCACCCGGAATTCCCGCTATTGGACGGTTATGCCTGCTTCCCTCCTATAAGACTTTTAATTTTCTTAAAAATAGAGCAGACGTACTGCGCTACAAGTCCTATGATATAACCGATGTAGTAGAGCGCATCCTGGGCCTTTTTATCCAAGCCTCCAACGATGCAGACCGACTCGCGTACCTCAATAGGTCTGAGTCCCGGTATCGTAAAATTTTCCGTCATTGTTAGTTCCCTCCATCATTTTTTTCCTTTCAGACTGTTCCATCCGTCAATAATTCCTCTGAGGAGTTTTGGCAGATAGTCACCAATAAAATTGATGATGGCCCTTACTTTGTCAAATAATGAGGCAGCACTCACAGTTGCCCCGCCTGCCGACTGGAGTTCAATGGAAGTCATTTCCCTCAATCCCAGTGCTTTCAATCGTTTTTCTTCCATAAAGCTAAATTTTTTGTGTTACTCCGTTCTTTGGTCAGGTGCCCGGAAATGACCTCTATGAGTGCGCACTCATCGTGATAGTATTGTCTGCAATCAATGCATTTTCTTTGTTGTGTGTAATCAATATGATTGTTTTGCCCTTCTCCCTGAGGTCTTTCAGTTTACGCAGGATAAAGGATTGTGATTCGTTGTCCAGGGATGAGGTTGCCTCATCCAGTATGTATATGAATGGATTGCGATAGAGCACCCTGGCAAACGCTATACGCTGTCTCTGACCACCGGAAATACGACATCCGTGTTCGCCGGTGCGTGTCAGAAGTCCCATCTGAAGGCCTGAAATGAATTCTCGCATACCCAACTCTTCAAGGATGCCGATGACTCTTTCCACGTCCGGCTCAGGATCATAGCAGGTGATGTTTTCCAGAATGGTGCCGCTTATAAGGTCGGCATCCTGGGGTACAATCGATATATAGTCACGCCATCGGCTTATATCAATCTGACTTATGTCGATATCTCCGAGGGTTATTTTGCCTTTTTGCACCTTGTAGTCTCTCATCAGAAGCGATGCGAGAGAGCTTTTTCCGCAGCCACTGGCCCCTCGTATGGCAGTTATTTGCCCTTTGGGGATTGTCATGTTGAAATCACTCAACAACGGTTCGTGTCCGGGATAGGCAAACTCAACGTTGTGGAAACGAATCTCTTCACATTTGTCGAGCGTGTAGGGGATGAACTCTCCGCCTTCGCTTTTGAGGTCGAGAATTTCGAAAATTCTTTCGGATGCAGTATTAAATTCTGCCAAATCATCCGTCAGTCTTACAAGTTGGCTCAATGGCCCCGAAAAAAATGAGGAGAGAGAATAGAAGGAGACCAGTTCTCCGACGCTGAGTTCTCCTTTGAAGATAAACAGCGAGCCTACCAGTATCAGGCAGACGGTCAGCGCTCTGGAGACAGCATCCGCAGATGTCGCAAATATGCCCGTATAACGCCCTCCACGGTAGAGTTTGTCCGCAAATGTGACATATTGGCGCTCGATATTGCGGTAATAGTGTTCCCCGTTGCCGAAATACTTGATTACTTTTATGGAGGAAATGCCCTCTACGCTCTTCTCCTCAAATTCGGCAGCACTTTCGATAATCGCCCTGTTTGTCTTTCTGTTGACTTTTCCGGCAATTATATAAACAGTGCAGAAAAGCGGTATGAAGGCCAGTGTCATCAATGCCAGTTTCCAGTAAAACGAAAACATCAGTACAAATGAGACAAGAAGCGTGAGAACGCTTGTGAGTATGGTAGTGACACCTTCGATCAGGAAAGAGCGGATACGCATCGAATCTCCTATTCTGGAGTTGAGTTCGCCCGCGCCCCTGCCTTTGAAAAATCCTACCGGCAGAGTGAAAAGGTGGCTTATATATTTTAGAATGATATGGCTGTCCATACTGATTCCGGCCCGCAGGGTGAATATCATCTGGCCGTATCCGACAAAAAGTGCAGCTGCCATCACTAGGATCATAAGTGCACCCGTAAAACCCAGGGCCGTCATATCTCCGGCAGGGAGTATGTCATCTATGATATGTTGCAAGAAAAGAGCGGTGCAGATGCCTGCCACAATGTAGGCTGCAGCCCCGGCAAGAGAAAGGGAGTAGTCCCGTTTTGTCAGTAAGAGTAGTGAAGCGTATTTTGAGAAATGTCCGCGTTTGCCGCGGAATTGTGTGAGATCGGGGTCCGGTCTCATTATGACCAGGTATCCGCTCCACTCTTTTTGCAACGTGTCGATATCTTTCTTTATGCGACGACCCTCTGCAGGGTCCATCACAATGGCTTTTTTACCGTTTATTTTGTAGAGAACATAGAAATGAAGGTCTCCGTTTTCCTTTAGAATGTGGAGGATGGCCGGGCAACCCAATCCGAGCAGGGGAGTGGTGTCGCCCGTTTCCGACTTGTAGCCTTTCGCCATAAATCCAATCTCCCGGCAAGCATCCAGAATGCCTTTGACTGTTGTCCCGTACACACTTGTTCCCGATGCCTCTCTGATGATGGTCAGTGGTATGCTGTATCCATACCAGCCGGCTATGGAGGCGATACAAGCTGCCGCACAGTCCGTCCTGTCATGTTGCTTTATGTTCATTCTCCTTCTCATTCCCATACTCCTCTTGGATTCATTAAAAAGAGGGAGTCATCCTGACCCTTCAGTGTCCCGTCCGCCATCAGGACTATCTTCCACACATACTCCCTCTAGATAAAAGCGGTAGCCGCGAAAACAGAGAGTAGGAGACAAAGAAATGACACCACCGTGTAGAGAAGTAAAAAACCTTTTCCGGCGGCAGGCACCATCCCGGACACTGTTCGGTCCAGTTCAGATGCGGGCAATATCTCTTTTTCTCTTTTCATAATCCGTGGCTCTGCCAATAATTCCATAGGCAAAGTAGTGGATAAAAAAGAGAAAAAATGTGCTTGAAAAAGCAATTATAATAGTTGTTGCTTCAAGCGACAGGTTTTTGCTTTTTTTAAAAAAGATTCAAAATTTTAAAAAAAGGATTCAAAATAGGGGAATAGCTTGTATGAGAGGTCAAGCAAGGCGGGGTAAAGCTTAGATTCAGCTATTTTATCTTCTGCAATGAAATGGAATGTTTCGTTTGCAGCATCGACAAAATGGATGATGGTCGAGAGTATCAGTACGAAAATTGCCAGGGTGACAACTACACCGAGGAGTCTGTTGAGCCATCCGAGCAGGGCTATTTTTAATATTTTTTCTATAAGTTTACCGATGAGATTGAGCAAGATTGCTACAACCAGAAATATCAGAACAAATGAAATGGCCTTTATCCAGAAGTCGGAAAGTGTGAAAAGTTTAAGAAGCCAGGAAGAAACCATATCGGCAAATCTAAGAGAGAGTGTGATACCGAAATATATGACCGCTACCGATATTATCTGTTTGACGAGACCGTTCTTGATACCAAAGTAAAATGCGGGTAGAAAGCAGACGAGGAGGATAATGTCTATAACTCCCATAAACTTAATTTTTTAATGATTGGTCAAAATTAGTGAATTATCGTATCTTTGCAAATTCAAACAAATGAAATATGAGTTTTAACGAGTACAAAAAACTCGATTTGGTCGAGATCAATCGCACAGTATTAGAGAAATGGAATAAGCAGGATACTTTTCGCAAAGTGCTTGCTGCAGGAGAAAATGCGCCGAATTTCATCTTTTTTGAAGGCCCCCCTTCAGCTAACGGAATGCCCGGTATCCATCATGTGATGGCTCGTGCTATTAAGGACGTTATCTGCAGATATAAGACGCAGAGCGGCTATAGGGTGGAGCGTAAGGCGGGATGGGACACTCATGGTCTTCCGGTGGAACTTAGCGTGGAAAAGAAGCTCGGCATCACAAAAGAGGATATCGGGAAAAAGATTTCCGTAGAGGAATACAACGAAGCCTGCCGCAAGGAGGTTATGAAATATACGAAGGAATGGGTCTCGTTGACCGAGCTCATAGGTTATTGGGTAGATATGGACAATCCTTATATCACCTATGACAACCGCTACATCGAGACATTATGGTACCTTCTCAAAATAATTTATGACAAGGGCCTGCTTTATAAAGGATACTCCATTCAGCCCTATTCTCCCGCAGCGGGTACCGGCCTGAGTTCGCATGAACTCAATCAGCCCGGATGTTACCGCGATGTCAAGGATACCACTGCCGTAGTACAGTTTAAGGTGATTAAGGATGGCAAGTCGCAGTTCCTCTTTGGGGATAGCCCACTGCCTCTATTCTTCCTTGCCTGGACCACAACTCCCTGGACTTTACCCTCCAATACCGCACTCTGCGTTGGTCCCAACATCGAATATTTGAAAGTCGAGAGCGTTAATCCCTATACAAAAGAGCCCGCCATATATATTGTGGCAAAGGCACTATTGGAGGCTCATTTCAATGAGAAAATTCCCTTCCGTGTACTTGGAGAGTCAATTAAGGGAAAAGAATTGGCAGGAATCCGTTACGAGCAGCTGTTCCCCTGGGTAAAATGCCCGGAAGGCGCGCATAAGGTGATATTAGGAGATTTTGTTACTACTGAAGATGGAACCGGTATAGTGCATATCGCCCCTACTTTCGGTGCGGATGACGACAAGGTAGCTAAGGCCAATGGTGTACCCCCGCTTATAATGGTAGATACCGCAGGTCTCAACCAGGCGATGGTGGACCCTACGGGCAAGTTCTATGCTATCGAGGATTTGGATTCCCGATTCGTTGCTGAGAGGGTGAATGTAAAAGAGTATGGCAAGTACGCCGGTAGGTATGTAAAGAACGAATACGACCCTACACTCGGCCCCGATGATGATACTTTGGATGTAGACCTTGCCGTCGATCTCAAACAGCAGGGCAAGGCCTTCAAAATAGAGAGACAAACACACAACTACCCCCACTGCTGGAGAACGGACAAGCCGGTACTCTATTATCCGCTCGACTCCTGGTTTATCAAAACTACCGCAGTGCAGCAGAGGATGATGGAACTCAACGATACCATCGACTGGAAACCCGCCTCCACAGGTACCGGACGTTTTGGCAAATGGTTGGAGAATCTCCAGGACTGGAATCTCTCCAGAAGTCGCTACTGGGGGACTCCGCTCCCTATATGGCGTACCGAGGACGGCACCGTGGAGAAATGCATCGGCTCCGTTGCAGAGCTTTACGAAGAGCTCGAAAAGGCGACGGCAGCCGGTATTATGCCTTCAAACCCCTTCAAGGATAAAGGATTTGTGCCCGGTGACTATTCGGATGAGAATTATGGCAAGATAAATATACACCGTCCCTTCGTAGATGACTTTTTCCTCGTCTCGGATGATGGACGCAAGATGGTGAGGGAGAGCGATTTGATTGATGTTTGGTTTGATTCCGGTGCGATGCCCTATGCGCAGGAAACTCTGGCTAAGCTAGGTACTCCCGAGTTCGGTCAAACTGCCGATTTCATAGCCGAAGGTGTTGACCAGACCAGAGGATGGTTTTTTACCCTCCATGCAATTGCTACTATGGTTAGCGACAAATGCGCATTCAAGAGAGTAATTTCAAACGGACTTGTTCTCGACAAAGAGGGCAATAAGATGAGTAAGCGCCTGGGTAATGCGGTGGATCCATTCGAGACCCTCGATGAATACGGAGCTGACCCTCTCAGATGGTATATGCTCACCAATGCACAACCCTGGGACAACCTCAAGTTTGATGTGGGCGGAGTGGATGAGGTGCGCAGAAAGTTCTTCGGTACCCTCTACAATACCTATTCATTCTTTGCCCTTTATGCCAACGTGGACGGTTTCGACGGTTCTGAGCCGGAAGTTCCTGTGGAAGAGCGCCAGGAAATCGACAGATGGCTCATTTCGTTGCTCAACACTCTCGTCAAGAAGTCGGTTGAAGCATACGAGGATTACGATTTTACTACTGCAGGCCGCCTTATCCAGGATTTCGTCTGCGACAACCTCAGCAACTGGTATGTGCGTCTCAATCGCAAGCGCTTCTGGGGTGGAGGTCTCACTCCTGACAAGATTGCCGCATATCAGACCCTCTATGAGGCGCTTAAGACAGTAGCTCTGCTCTCGGCTCCGATAGCTCCGTTCTATATGGATTTGCTCTGGTGTGATCTAGTACCGGAGGCGGAATCAGTGCACTTTGAACAGATACCTGTCCAATGTGAAAAGTATATCGATCCCGCTCTTGAGGAGCGGATGGATCTGGCTCAAAAGAGTTCTTCAATGGTACTTGCGCTCCGCAGAAAGGTCAATATCAAAGTGCGTCAGCCGTTGGCCAAACTCATAATTCCCGTGCTTGACCGCGGTATCGAAGAGCAGCTTGAGTTGGTTAAAGAGCTCATTCTCAATGAGGTGAATGTTAAGGAAATGGAGTTTATTCACGATACTACGGGAATTATTACAAAAAAGATAAAACCCAATTTCAAGACTCTTGGCAAGAGATACGGTAAACAGATGAAGGAGATTGCAGCATCCTTTGCGACCCTCTCGCAGCAGACTATTTCGGAGATCGAGAAGGCGGGAGATTACACACTTGTACTTCCGTCGGGTGAAGTAACGCTCTCTGCAGATGATTATGAGATCACATCAGAGGATATGCCCGGCTGGCTCGTTGCCACTGAAGGCAAACTCACTGTTGCACTTGATGTCACGGTAACAGATACACTCAGAAGGGAAGGAGTTGCACGTGAACTGATCAACCGTATCCAGAATCTGCGCAAGGAGAGCGGCTTTGAGGTAACAGATCGTATCAATGTGTTCATCCAGAACAATCCGGAAATTGAGGATGCACTCAGCGATTTTAAATCCTATGTATGCGAACAGACTCTCTCAAAATCCATTACACTTACCGAAAATTGTGAAGATGGTATTCCGGTAGAGTGGGATGAAGGAGAATTGAGGATATCTGTTGTTAAATTGAAATAATGTTGCTATTTTTACATTTTAACCAACATATAAAGTCATGGGTAAACCAGTAGAAATAAATGAAAAGGTACGTTACTCTGATGAAGAGCTTCAGGAGTTCAAAGAACTCATCCTTGAAAAGCTTGCTCAAGCCAGAGAGGAATATGAAATGCTCAGGGGCGCTGTGAACCATAGCACAAGTAACGACACAGAAGACACATCTCCCACCTTCAAGGTGCTGGAGGAAGGTGCATCTTCCCTTTCCAAGGAAGAGTCGGGCCAGCTCGCTGCACGTCAGTATAAGTTCATACAGAACCTCGAGAATGCCCTCATACGCATCGAAAATAAAACTTACGGTATCTGCCGTGCTACCGGCAAACTGATACCCAAGGAGAGACTTAGGCTTGTACCCCACGCCACACTCAGCGTTGAGGGTAAGAATGAAATGAACAAATAGAGGAAATGAAGATTTCCAGAGGTTTCAAGATATCCCTCTTTGTAATCCTTCTTTTGATTATCGACCAGATTATCAAAATCCTGGTTAAGACCAACATGACTATAGGCCAGAGCATCCACGTGTTCGGCAGTTGGTTCCAAATACTCTTCATTGAAAATAACGGCATGGCCTTCGGAATGCAATTCGGAGGCAACGTTGGCAAATTCATCCTCTCAATTTTCAGAGTGGTACTTGTCATAGCCATCATCATATATATCAGAAAACTCCTCAAGCGCGGAGACACCCCCACAGGTGTTCTCATAGGCCTCGCCGCCATCCTATGCGGTGCGCTCAGCAATATCATCGATTCCCTCTTCTATGGTATGATATTCAGCGAAAGCACACCCATACAAGTGGCAGAGCTCTTCCCCGCAGGCGGCGGTTATTCCGGATTCCTTTACGGCAAAGTGGTGGACATGTTCTATTTTCCCATCATAGACACCACACTTCCCGAATGGCTACCCATTTGGGGGGGACGCCATTTTATCTTCTTCCGTCCCATCTTCAACTTCGCCGACGCCTGCATCACCTGCGGAGCCTTCTATCTCCTGTTTTTTAAGTGGAAATTCTTCTCCAAGCAGCCTAAGACCGAAGAATCCGAATCAGCAAAATAAGCTTTTTTTTGAGTAAATGTTTTTTTAATATATCTTTGCACTCCCAAACAAAAGGAGAGATGGGTGAGTGGTTTAAACCGGCAGTCTTGAAAACTGTTGAAGTGAAAGCTTCCGGGGGTTCGAATCCCTCTCTCTCCGCAAAGCACTAGGAAAAATAGCGCCGAGTTTACTCGAGCGCTATTTTTTTATTTGTGCTTTGCATCGCCCCGCCGCAGGCGGGGAGGGATGTGCGTCGCGTAGCGCGCAAATCCCTGAGAGAGGGATTCTCGTTAGAGGGATGTGCGCCGCGTAGCGCGCAAATCCCTGAGAGAGGGATTCTCGTTAGAGGGATGTGCGCTCTGCGCAACTCCCTCGGAGAGAGAGGGAGTTTAGTTCTGAGTATGTAGTTCCGAGTATTGAGTAACTGAAGCTTTGCTTCAAGCCTTTCACTTGTTAGGGCCCCTACGGCGAGTAGTTAGGGATGTAGGAGTGAAACGACTAAATCCCTCCACGAGCCATTATTTGTGCTTTGCATCACCCCGCCGCAGGCGGGGAGGGATGTGCGCTTCGCGCAAATCCCGGAGAGAGGGAGTTTGGTTCTGTGTTTTGAATTAGTGCAAGAAGCTCTTGCGCAATTTGGTTGAGTTCATTTGTTCTCTTTAATACATTATCAACGATGAATTATTGAGTATTCCATTTGCTTTGCACATTTAGTTAAAAACTTCCAGTTAATAAGCACTTGTAAACTAGCACATGGATAATGTCTAAAAGATGCTATTAATGGCTTAGTTTCCCACGGCGAGTGGATAGGGATATGCGAATGCAGTGAGCAGATCCTTCCCAACAAAAAGTTGACAAAGTACATTGTTCAAGCTTTTTTAATTAAATTTGTGGAAACCGAATGTGGAAAAGAAGTAATGTCTCAAACTGTTTTTCAACCCTCGTAGCTGGATTAATAAGATATAGAATAATCATTATAGTATAAATAATATTTATGGAAGGTCACACAACAGATAAATTAGTTTTAAAGTCAATTTACCAACTTTTTAAATATAAATTTTATATTCCTTCTTATCAACGAGGATACAGATGGACCAAACTACAGGTAGAACAACTTTTGAATGATATTTGGCATTTTTCAAAAAGAGATGATAAGACCAAAGGTGAGTTTTATTGCTTGCAACCCATAGTTGTAAGACATCTGGAAGATAAATATGAAGTCATAGACGGTCAACAGCGACTGACAACTATTTATTTAATAATTAAATATTTAGAGGATCTTACTAGAATTGCCTTCCATAACCTTCATTTTACACCTCCAACATATGAAACAAGAACTGACAGTAGGGTTTTTTTAGAAACAATAAAACAAAAAACGGAAACAGATGCACATCAAAATATTGATTTCTATCACATTTGGAAAGCTTATGGAACAATAAAATGTTGGTTTGAAAACGAAGAAAACAACATAAACCCTATAGATTTTGTAAATACACTTCTAAAAGTTCAGAATGAAGAACAAAATGGAGAAACAACTGATGTCGCTAATAATGTTAGAGTTATATGGTACGAGGTCAATGTAGCAGAGAGCAGTGATTCAATTGATATTTTTACAAGACTGAATATTGGTAAGATTCCATTAACTAACTCCGAGCTAATCAAAGCATTATTGTTGCAGAAATCAAATTTTTTAGATGCACAAGCAACTATCAAACAGCTTCAGATTGCAACTGAATGGGATATAATAGAAAAGACATTACAAGATGATGCCTTTTGGTTTTTTATTTATAATCCAGATAATCCAATAAAGTATGACAATCGAATCGAATATATTTTTGATTTAATGAAAGGACGAACAAAAGATTCTGAATACTATCATACTTTTAACGAATTCAATAAAGATTTTACAGTCAACAAAAAAGGTAGCCCTCCAGATATCGATAATATTTGGCTAGAAATTAAGAAGTATTTTCTGACTTTTGATGAATGGTACAAAGATTATGAATTATTTCATTATGTGGGGTTCCTGATTGATTCTGGAATTTCAATAAAGACAATAAAAGATGAATCATCCGGTAGGGCAAAAGATGATTTCAAGAACAACTATCTGAAAAAAGGGATTCAAAAGCAAGTAAATTGCAATATTGATGAAATCGAATACCCAGATAAAAAAATAAAAAAAATTCTTCTACTTTTTAACATACTTACTGTGTTGGAGACACAGAAATCGGATATGCGATTTCCTTTCCATAAGTATAAGTCTGAGGATTGGGACATTGAACATATTCGTTCACAGGCAAATAAAACAATTACCTCCAATAAAAGAGTTGAATGGACAAATGACATTTTAGAGTATTTTACCGGTTCAGATGATATTCAAAAAGCAGAAGAATTTAAGTGTAATTTACAAGATGATAATGTGGAATTAAAAAATATCCTCAGTTTACTAATTACTTGTAAAAATGCTGAAAAAATTGAAGAACGTGATTTTGATGACATATTTCAGCAAGTTCAAAAATACTTCAAAGAAGACAATCAAACAGAGGACAAAAACGACATATCTAATTTGGCTTTATTAGACTCAACAACTAATCGTAGTTATGGTAATTCTTTTTTCCCAATTAAGCGGAAAAGAATTATTGAAAATGACAGCAAAGGTATATTTGTTCCAATTGCCACAAAGAATCTTTTCCTTAAGTATTATTCTAAAAAACTTGGTGATGTGATGTATTGGAATAATGATGATGCGAAAGACTACCTAGATGCAATAAAGATAACTTTGAAAGACTATTTAACTGTAGGAGGGCAACTAAATGAGTAGTGATATTATTAATACTCAATCAGGTGAAAGACTATCCTTTTTCAAACTCTTTAGTCAGAAGGAATATAGAATTGTAATACCTATTATTCAGCGTGATTATGCTCAAGGGAGAAAAACATCTAAAGAAGTTAGGGATAATTTCTTGAATGCGTTATATGGGTATTTAGACGAAGATAAGCCAAACAGAGATTTGGATTTTGTTTATGGTAGTCTAAGAAAAATAAATGGAAAAACTGACTTTATTCCACTTGATGGACAACAGAGACTTACCACCTTATTTCTTTTGCACTGGTATTTATATCAAATTTCAGATAATGATATTCTAAAGAAAGAGTTTAAAAGCAACCTGCTAAAAGATGATAAATCAATGTTTACTTATGAAACTCGGAGTAGTTCGTCTGAGTTTTGCGATGCATTAATGAGTACGGATATAGATTTTACAAATCTTTTAGAACCAGATAAAGATGATAGTTTATCAAAGACAATAAAAAATTCTGCTTGGTTTTATCTCTCATGGCAGAATGATCCAACCATTCAGTCTATGCTTAATATGCTTGATGCAATTCATGAAAAATTTAATGCTAAAAAATCCTTCTTTGAGGGACTGTTAAATGTAGATAAACCTACAATTACATTTTTATTTTTAAATCTAAGGGATTTTAAGCTTACTGATGACTTGTATATTAAGATGAATTCTCGAGGGAAACCACTTACCCCTTTTGAAAACTTTAAAGCGAAATTTGAACAAAGTCTTGAAAATGTAAAAACCGATAGACAGTTTAAACTATTAATCAAAGAAAATGGGAAGGAAGTAGAAAAAGAGGTTTCCTTAAAAGAATATTTTTCATTTAATATTGATAATAAATGGGCAGATCTTTTTTGGCAATATAGGACACTGCAAAATCGTTCAGAAACGGAAGCCGACGATACTTATGATGACGAGTTAATGAATTTTATAAGAGTAATTTTTACTAGCCAGTATGCTAAAAATGTAGATGTGTCACAAAAGGATAGAGACTATCCATTAGAATATTTGCTAGGGACTGCTGTTGCAAAAAAAAATAAAGATTATGCAGATGTTATTTCTTTTAATAAGTATAAAGAATTTAAAGCTCTTTCAACAGATGGTATATTCTATTTGATTGATGCGCTTGATAGTTTTTCAAACGGCAATGGAAAAATCAAACACCATATTTCCAAGGGATATCAATTTTATTTTAACGAAGAAAATACATTCGAAAATGCTCTAAAGCACGATTTTGATAGTAATCACGAACGCTTATGTTTTCATGCCTATGTTCGTTATTTAATTCATAACAAAAGCGACCTTAAGGGAATTGATCAATGGATGCGTATTGTTCACAACCTTACTCACCCGGATAATACCATTATAGATAATGCTTCTGAAGTTGCAGCTGCCATAAAATCTATTGAAAATTTAATTCCTGACAGTCATGATATTCTGAAGTTTCTGATAACAGATCCTGAAATCTCCTCTTTTTCATCTTGGCAAGTCCTAGAAGAAAAAATAAAGGCACACTTGATGTTAAAAGATAAAAACTGGGAGGAAGAAATTGAAAAAATTGAGAAACACGGCTATTTCAATGGCCAGATAGGATTTATTTTAGAGTTTGCTGGTATACTTGATTACTATAAAGATTATAAAAATTGCGATTGGAGCCCCCAAGAAAATGATGATTATTTTTCAAAATTTAAGGATTACTCCGATAAGGCAAGTAATGTATTTGAGGAAAGTTATGAAAATCGTGTCAATAATAGCAACTATGTCTTTGAAAGAGCAGTATTGACAAAGGGTGATTATTTGACTTCTGCTTCACAATACAGAAAAAATCTTTTATCGACTAATAAAGTACAAAACAATATAAAACGAGACCATAGCTGGAAAAGATTATTACGAATAATCGATGATAAAGAATGGAAAGAAAGACGCTCTTTTGTAAAAGCACTTTTCGACGATGAAAGTTTTGCTATATATCGACTTGAAGATTCGTTAGGTAACATTTGTAAAGCTGAAACAAATACATGGAGAGATTATTTTATTGATTGTCCGAGTTTAATAGAATATTGCAAACAGGGATTTATAAGATTCGCAAACGAGCATTATATTTTACTATATGGTCAGTCTCAAAGCAATTTTTATCATGCTGAAATGTATACATACTATTTGTGGAAAAAATATATTGAACGAGAGAAAGACACCTATAGGCCTTTTAGAAATATTTATTATTGTAGTGTAAAAAGCATTGACGATAAAGCTTCCATCGTTCTTGATGATTTTTGCTTTAATGGCGCTAATTATCAAATGCAAATCTACTATCTCAACAATGACAATTTGCAGAAACCATTTAAAATAGTAATTAGAAAATCAGAGGGAGATTATTCGCCAGAAAATTATGAAAATGAAATTGCAGAAGCCCTAGTACTATTATGTTTTTCTTGGAGTAATGAATATGCCGGATATTTATATGCAACTAGCGTAATAGAAGGTGTACTAGACAAACTAAATGAGGTGATTCAAAAGTTAAAAGAGTTAATATGACCAAAAGTAAAAATATAGCAGGTGGCGTTGCTGAAATTGGTGAATACTCCAATTACATTTCATCCTTAACCTCATCACCTAAACCACTATAACCCATGGCGCTAAGTTGGAACGAAATAAAGGAGAGAGCAGTAAGTTTCTCGAAAAAATGGGCTGATGCTTCAAGGGAAGAAGCAGATGCGCAGCCTTTTTTAGTCGATTTTTTTAATGTTTTTGGCATTAGCAGCAAACGAGTTGGCACTTTTGAGCATAGAGTTAAAAAACTTGATGACAAAGAGGGCTATATTGACATGCTATGGAAGGGGACGATCTTAATTGAAATGAAAAGTCGGGGCAAAGACCTTGATAAGGCATATCAACAAGCACTGGAGTATACATACGGCCTAGAGGAGCACGAATTGCCGAAATACATTCTTGTTTCCGATTTTGAAAACTTCCGACTTCACGATCTTGAAGATGGTACGCAAATAGACTTTAAACTAAAAGACCTTGTAAAAAATGTCCGGCATTTCGGTTACTTACTCGGCTATCAAAAGAAAGTTTACAAAGAAGAGGACCCGGCTAATATCAAGGCGGCCGAACTGATGGGCAAGCTTCACGATAGATTAAAAGAAATTGGCTATGTAGGCCATTCTTTAGAAGTTTATCTGGTTCGTTTGCTTTTCTGCTTATTTGCTGAGGATACCACCATTTTTGAAAGAAAACAGTTCCAGGAGTACATAGAACGGCGCACCAACATTGACGGAAGCGACCTTGCTGCAAAATTGCAAGAACTTTTTCAGGTCTTAAACACACCGGAAGAAAAAAGGTTTATAACCCTGGATGAGGATCTTGCTGCCTTTCCATATGTAAATGGAAAGCTGTTCGATGAACCTTTACCCATTGCGAGCTTTGACAGCAAAATGCGTCAAGCTCTTTTGGATTGTACCTACATTGATTGGAGTAAAATTTCACCCGCAATTTTTGGTTCAATGTTTCAGAGTGTAATGAAGCCGGAGGAACGCCGAAATCTTGGAGCTCATTATACTAGCGAAACCAACATTTTAAAGCTGATTAAACCCCTTTTCTTGGATGACCTTTGGGAAGAGTTTGAAAGTGTTAAAGGCAATAAATACCAACTAACGGAATTTCATAAAAAACTAAGTACGCTCAAGTTTCTTGACCCTGCCTGCGGTTGTGGAAATTTTCTGGTTATAACGTACAGGGAATTGCGATTGCTGGAACTGGAGATTTTGCGGGAGTTGTATAAAGGACAGCAGGTTATCTCAATAGAAAGTATTATTTGGCTTAATGTTGACCAGTTTTATGGTATCGAATATGAAGAATTTCCCGCACGCATTGCTGAAGTGGCCATGTGGCTCATTGACCATCAAATAAATATGATGATAAGCAATGAGTTTGGGAAATATTTTGTGAGGCTTCCATTGACAAAAGCAGCTAAGATTGTTCATGGTAATGCATTGAGAATAGATTGGGAAACACTTGTTCCCAAAAGTGAACTATCTTATATTCTTGGAAATCCTCCTTTCATTGGTACAGCCTACCAAAGCAAACTACAAAAAGAGGATTTAGAATATGTTTTTTCCGGTTTGAAATCTTTTGGAATGTTGGATTACGTGGCTGCATGGTATGCTAAGTCTGCTAAATATATTCAAGATACAAAAATTAAGGTTGCCTTTGTATCAACCAATTCAATCGTACAAGGAGAGCAAGTCGGTATTCTTTGGGGTTATTTATTCTCTCAATTTAATCTAAGAATTCATTTTGCTCATCGTACTTTTAAGTGGACAAATGAAGCAAAAGGGAAAGCCGCTGTCCATGTTGTTATAATAGGCTTTGCTTGTTTTGATGTAACAAAAAAAATCATATTTGAATATAATGAAATTAGTGGGGATCCTCATGAGATTATAGCTAAAAACATTAATCAATATCTTATAGATGCAAAAGATATAATAATTTCACCCAAAACAAATCCTATTTGTAATGTGCCTAAAATTGGTGTGGGTAGTGCATTGTTGGATGGTGGTCATTTAATCTTAGATGAGGATGAGAAAAATTATATATTAAATACAGAACCTAACTTATCACATTATATTAAAAGGTTCTGGAGTGCAGATGAGTTCATTAATAATAAATTAAGATGGTGTTTGTGGCTAAAAGGCGTATCTCCAGAAATAATAAAAAATTCAGCGATTTTAATAAATAAGATAAGTAAAATTAGGGCATTTAGGTTGAAGAGTTCAAGAAAAAGAACATATGAAATGGCGGATTTTCCATATTTATTTGGTGAAGAAAGACAACCTTGCAATGATTTTTTATTAATCCCAAAAGTATCTTCAGAGAATAGAAAATATATCCCGATAGGATATATGACACCAGAAGATATTATTACTGATAAAGTTTTTGCGTTTCCAAATGCAAGTTTGTATCATTTTGGTGTTTTAACTTCAATAATGCATATGGTTTGGACAAAATACATATGTGGTAGATTAGAAAGTCGTTATAGTTATTCAAATACTATAGTTTACAACAATTTCCCTTGGCCTGAAAACCCAACCGAAAAACAAATAACCGCAATAGAAGAAGCAGCCCAAAAGGTTTTAGATACTCGATTGGAATTTCCAAACAGTAGTCTTGCCGACCTATATGACCCTTTGACAATGCCACCTGCATTGGTAAAAGCCCACAACGAACTGGACAAAGCAGTTGATTTGGCCTATCGTCCGCAACCCTTTACAAGCGAAGCCAACAGAATGGAGTTTTTATTCGGACTTTACGAAAAATATACCGCTGATTTATTTACAAAAGCAAAACCGAAAAAGAGAAAAAGCATGTCTAAATAACAATCAACAAGTGATTCATCATTTCGAGGATATCCTCGAAATGATAAGCCTAGGAAAAACAGCACAACGTAAAGTCGAAACATTAAAAAGATTGAAAAGACTAAACAACCCAAACAATTGAACCCCAAAAATAAGAGTGGAAATAAGTGATTAGAATATAAATCTACTTCCTAAATGCAAATTCCGATACTGATAATTTATCTTTTTGCTTTATCAGGTCCCTAAATAAAAATGAGTAATATAGGGGAATATTTAAAAGTCCTTCGTCATACTCTAAATCTTTGAGAGAAAAACGAATGCTAAGTTCCGGATTATATTTTTGACGATATATTCTTAAACTAGGTGATTTTACTTGTTCTCCAGATTTTACTTCGATCGGATAAATTGTATTTTCATCTGAAATGATAAAATCAAGCTCACTTTTTCCTTTGGGTTGATTTGGAATTTTTGTGTTATTTGCCCAATAGTATGTTTCTGTAAAGCCCATAGAACACAATTGTTGTAACAGGAAGTTTTCAGCAAAAGCACCGCCTAAATTTGACCAAATATTATCATCGCCAATTACAACTGAGCTGGGTAAACCTGCCAACTGTCTCAGCATTCCAACATCAAGGGCATAAATTTTAAAATCCGACTCATCAGCATAAAAAGAGAGAGGCAATTTATCACCGTGAGGAATGAGATTAACTTTGTAAATCAACCCTGCATCAATCAACCAGTCGAACGAAAAAGCATAGTCGCGCCCACGTGCAGAGGGTTCAATAGTCTTGTAAACGAACTTATGATTCTCCTTGGCAAATTGTCTTGGTACACTTTGCCACAAATTGGCTATTCTTCGAGATTCCGTATTGGTTGTGTGTTTGCTAAAGTCATCTTTATAGTCGGAAAGAATATTCTTAAGAATCATTTCTACAATGTCAATATTTTTGCTTTCAATCCATGTAGATACGGCAGCCGGCATTCCACCTATAGCCAGATATTGTTGAAAAAGATCTTTAAATCCGCTTGTGATTAACGGCCTTTTTAATGATTCGATTGCATTATGCGCTTCCTCAGTTTGCTCTTCCATATTATTTGCCCAACAGAACTCCTCAAAGTCCATTGGATACAAACGTAATCTATTAACTTTCCCAACCGGAAATGACGTTCCGCTATGTAAAGCAATGCCAAGCAAACTTCCTATAGCAACAACATAATATTTAGGTGCATCTTCTGCAAAATATTTTAATGAAGTCAATGCACGAGGCACTTCTTGAATCTCGTCAAATATTATCAAGGTGTTGTCTTGACTTATAGGAGTATTAAACTTCAAGGCTAAATAATCAATAATCCGTTGAGGTTGAATGTTGCCTTCAAATAAATTGATAAGCTCCGAATCGGCCTTTTCAAAATTTACATGTATTACCTTTTCAAAATATTTTTCTCCAAAAAGCGTTTTCAGAAGATAAGTTTTACCAACTTGTCTTGCTCCCTCTAAAAGTAGTGGCAAGCGTTTTTTGCTTTCTTTCCACTCAATTAGTTGTTCTAATAATTTTCGTTTCATAACTCTGTAATTCTATTTCAACCACAAAGATATGTAATTTTTCCACATTATTAGTACTAAAAATGTGATTTTTTACACATTTTTAGCACCAATGTCATAATTCGGTCGCATTAGGGTTGTTTGTCAGTAGATTGACAAAGAAAGATTGAATTAATAATGGTATTTTTGCTGAAACAAAGCCATTCAGGACGACTATTTATAACATAATGACATTTATTGTTTTGATAATGGCGATTATTCAAGCACCGTTCTTTTATTACTACACATTCGGCATGTCGGTCTTTTTCGTTGCAGCACCCTATTTGATCATCGGCCTTAGTTTGACAATTTGGTTATTGATAGCAGCTTTGCGAAGTCCAAAATCTCAAGTAACAAAGTTCCACAGGGTAGGCCTTATCCTGACAATTTCTATTGGAAGTTTATCCCTATTATTTGGTGAGCGTATGATAGAAAAATTAGATTGGAAATTCAGAAGAAATTCCAGGGAAGAAATCGTGCAACTTGTAAAAGAGGGTAAATTGAAACCGAATGTAAGTTACAACGATATTATTTGCACTCTCGATAAATGGAAATTTCCACCTATTTCCAACGGTGGAAATGAAATCGCAATTCACAAATCAGATAGTACCGCAGTAACAGTCGAGTTTTTCAGCAACAGAGGTTTTTTAGATCATTACTCAGCCTTCGTTTATACAAACGACCCGGAATGGATAGATGAATTTGAAAAACAAATTTCTTACAAAAAAGGGTTTCACATTAACAAACAACTCGACAAACATTGGTATAGAGTATCGTATTGACAAAAGCAATCAGCGACCAAATCCATACTTGTACTATTTTTTTTGAAAAAATCTAAAAAATTTTTCATTTTTTCTGCTTGTTTCTTAACTTTACAGTATCTTACATTCATCTAGTGGCGTTTTAGCCACACCTCTTCTCGTTGTAAGTTCCTAAAAATAAACGGGCTGCAACCATCTCTATTTAATAGAGAAGTGCTACTGTATTACAAATAGTTCCAAAATGATTATGACCAATCAAATTAAAACTTACACTTTACGCAATTATAAAACCATACCGCAGATTGCAACTCTTTCCGATGAAATGATTGAAGCAATTGAAGTGGTAGGCCGGGTTCTACCCTTCAAGACAAATAACTATGTGATTGATAATCTCATAGATTGGACACAAATAGAAAGTGATCCGATGTTTACACTCACATTTCCAAGAAAAGAGATGCTTTCAAAAAAGCATTATAATGCGATAAAGAAATTACTGGAAAAGGGTGTGGATAAAGCTATACTCGATAAAAAGGCCTATGAGATCCGCATGGAGCTCAATCCAAACCCGGCCGGACAGGAACACAATGTACCGGAAATGAATAATGTCAAATTAAAAGGCATTCAGCATAAATATCCTGAGACGGTCTTATTTTTCCCCAGCCAGGGGCAAACTTGTCATGCATACTGTTCATTTTGTTTTCGATGGCCACAATTTAGTGGAATGTCTGATTTTAAATTTGCAATGAATGAAACAAATCTTTTAGCTCAATATTTGCTTCAGAATCCTCAAGTTACTGACGTTCTTTTTACAGGTGGAGATCCAATGACTATGAGTACTCGCCTGCTTTCTACATACATAAATATTTTAATAGAGCCGGAGTTTAAACATATCCATACTATTCGTATTGGAACAAAGGCTCTGAGTTACTGGCCGTATCGATTTACAAAGGATGCTGATAGCGATGAACTAATAAAATTGTTTGAACGGATAGTCAGAGCCGGTAAAAATCTGGCTATTCAAGCTCATTTTAATCATTCTGCAGAATTAAAAACCCTTGCAGTCAAGGAGTCAATCCAAAAAATACGATCTACCGGTGCACAAATACGCACCCAATCTCCAGTATTGAAACATATTAACGATAAACCTGAAATATGGGCTGAAATGTGGAGAAAGCAGGTGGATTTGGGATGTATTCCCTATTATATGTTTGTAGCACGTGATACCGGTTCAAAACGATACTTTGAGCTTACTTTGGATAAATGTTGGAATATTTTTCGAAAAGCATACAGACAGGTTAGCGGCGTTTGCAGAACAGTAAGAGGCCCCAGCATGAGTTGTGAACCGGGTAAAATTCAGGTGCTTGGCGTTCAGCAGGTGGAAGCTGAGAAAGTATATGTACTTAGATTTTTGCAAGGGAGAGATCCAAGCTGGGTGAATATCCCATTTTTTGCAAAATATGATCCAAGTGCAACATGGTTTGATCAATTGGAGCCAGCGTTTGGGGAGGAAAAATTCTTTTTTGAAGCAGGATAAAATATTTTCCAACACCGAAATCCTTGAGATTTACTTTAATTTAGATTGATTTTCTTGAAGGGTGTAGCTGTTTGGAAATTCTTGTAGGCCTAAGTCAATATATTCCTCTGCTTTGTCAAATTTTTTCTCCTTGATGTAGTAAGATGTAAGCAAGCCATAAATTTCTTCTCTTCCCCAGGTAGGCAAATATGGGTCTTTGCTTTTAGCCTGCTTGATGGCAAGTGCTTTTAGAAGATACTTTTCAACATTTTTTCCGCCTCTATACATATCGCTATTGGCCAGCACATAGTAGGCTCTAATGTTATTTTTGTTGAGCTCCAACGCTTTTTCCGCACAATCGTTGCACTTTTCGTATGTCTCCAAAATCATAGGAAAGCCTGTAAATAGACAAGAGAAACTATGCAATAATGATAAAAGTGCATAATCTTCAGAATCTTTATTTTCAATTGACTCCATTAGTTCTATACCTTGAGTCAGCTCCCTATTCGATTTTTTTGCTTCACGATTTTTCAAATATGCAACGCTATTATAATATAGAGCATATCCTTTCCAATAGAGAAAAATTTTATTTCCGCTATCTTCATAAGAGTCTGATAACTCATCAATGATGGACTCGATTTCATAATTATTTTTATCTAAAAAAGCGCTCATAAAAGCTTCCATTATCCGAGACTGAATGCTTTCTTCCTGCGCTTTAACGGCAGCATTAAAAGAGTTGACAGACAAATTATCGGATTTGGCAGTTGCATTATATGAAAAAATCAGTGCCAAAATTGCTGTAAAAATGATGATAATTGAACGTTTCATATTATATGTTTATGGATTACTCCCGTAAATTTATAAATATTATCTTAAAAACAAAACCTCATATTACTGCAAAATTACATAAAAGTAACTTCCTGCTACATAGAGATTACAAGATCAAAAATTAATGGTATTTTTGTAGAATATGAGCAATTTTAAACACCTCATTGATTTGATTGTAACGTTCATTAAGTCATCCTTGATATGAAACGACAACTAATAATCTACGCAGGGCTATTTCCGGCAATTACAAGTTGCGCTGTATTCAATGCCGATTTACGATATAAGCCTAAATCACCCGATGAATATTACTTTCCTTCACTAAGTGCGGAATTATGTGAACTCATAATGAACGCATATAAAGAATAAAAGACTAACAGCAAAATATCTCAGCTATGAAGTACTTTCCTTTATTAATCATCATTTGTGTAACGACTATCTGTAGTTGCGGGCAAAGTAATTCGTATGTAGAACAAACCGACAAGATAATACTTGAAGATGAAGTTTTAAATGGAAGGATTAAAACTATCAGGGAAAAACATTTTTATAATAACGGGATAGACAGTCTTACTTATACTTTTAATGAATCCGGTACTTTAGTTTCAATTTTAGAGGAATCTGAATCATTAGGTGCCCTTAATAAGAAAGCAATATCTTCCTTCAATTCAGAAAGTCAAATTGTAAGATATACCAATTATGATGAGAATGGGAAGGAGACAGATTACATTGAATACTTTTATAAAGATGGCAATCTGATAAAACGTTTTTATAAGCATGGGCCTTCAACACCCATAATAACTCGTTATTTTGATTATGAACTCGATATTTATAAATATGATGACAAAGGAAATTTAATAGAGTCAAAATCCTCTTCTAAACAAAAGAAATCAATTATGGAACAATTGGAAGAACATATCAAATACAGATATGACTCCATTGGAGATTGTATCATGGAAGAAGAGCTCGACAGGAGAGGAAATGTAATTACAAGAAAGAACCACAAATACCATAATCACCAATTAATTGAGACGCTAACCTGGATGGAATTTGAAGGTACGGACTTGTATTATAAGGACATATATGAATACAATATTGACTCTACAATGAAATCACATAAAAACATTGTATATGATTATGGTGGCACTGAGGTAATAGTGAAGAGTTGGTCCGAGAGTTATAATTATGAATATGACTATGATGAAACCGGCAAAATTCTAGGAGAAACAAAAATCACACTGCAAGATAATAAACCGGTAAAAAAGGAAAGTTGGAGATATATAGATTTTGATAAAAACGGTAATTGGATAAAAAAAGAAGTCAATAAAGTTCTATATACCCGTGAAATAGAATATTATGAAGAATAGATATAAAAATAGTTATCTTTACGTCATTTCCAACACAATAAAACTATGTTAGCGAGGATAGAGTCAAATAATAGAAAACCTGAGCGAAAATCGAATCAGGAAGGTAATTTCTACGAAGAGTATCATCAAAGACCGGGTATGAACCGGCGGATTCAGGATTTAAGGGAGGAGAGTGTTACAACGCCCGCAACTTTATCCATCGAGCGTGCGCTGATAACCACCCGATTTTACAAGGAAAACAATGGGAAATACTCCATTCCGATGATGCGCGCCCTAAACTTTCTGGAAATTTGCGAGAAAAAGACCATTTACATAGGTAAAAATGAGCTGATAGTAGGAGAGAGAGGAGAAAAGCCGAAAGCTGTCTCCACATTCCCGGAGCTCACCTGCCATACTGTGGAAGATCTAAATGTGCTCAATACACGCGACCAACAGCGTTATACTATAAGCCAAGAGGATATCGAAACTTATAGAAAAGAAGTTATTCCCTATTGGCAAGGTCGTACCCAGCGCGAGCGCATTTTCAATTTTGTGCCCGACGAGTGGAGAGCTGCATACGAAGCGGGACTCTTTACCGAGTTTATGGAGCAACGCGCTCCGGGGCACACCTGTCTGGATGGGAAAGTTTATAAAAAAGGGATGCTTGATTTTAAAAGGGAGATCAATGAAGAGATAGCCAATTTGGATTATTTCAATGACCCCGAGGCTACCGATAAGGAGGAGCAGTTGAAGGCTATGGCTGTCTCTTGCGACGCTATCATCAGGTTGGCTGAGCGATATGCTGAAAAGGCCGAAGAGATGGCAAAGGAGGAGAAGGATACGGAGCGGAAAAAAGAACTGCTGCAGATAGCGGAAGTTTGTCGTTGGGTGCCGGCAAATAAACCGCGCAATTTTTGGGAGGCTATTCAGATGTATTGGTTTGTGCATCTGGGAGTTATTATCGAGCTCAACGGTTGGGATGCCTTTAATCCCGGACATTTCGATCAGCATCTTGCACCTTTTTACAAAAACGATTTGGCTGATGGAACCCTAACACGCGAGGGTGTAAAAGAGCTTCTCTCTTGTTTCTGGATCAAGGTGAATAATCAACCGGCTCCGCCAAAAGTGGGTGTTACCGCAAGTGAGAGTGGTACATACAACGATTTTACCAATATCAATATCGGTGGTGTGAAGCCCGATGGCTCGGATGGCGTGAATGAGGTCTCTTATATTATGCTCGAAATTATTGAAGAGTTGCATATCCTTCAACCCGGCAATTCGGTACATATTGCGGCTTGTACACCGGATAAATTCCTGCATGCTGCTATCAAGGTTATTCGTCAGGGACACGGATATCCTTCCATTTTCAACCCCGATATCTATATTCAGGAGATGTTGCGTTCAGGAAAATCGATCAATGATGCCCGTGAAGGCGGTTGCAGCGGATGTATAGAAGTAGGTGCTTTTGGAAAGGAGGCTTTCCTGCTTACAGGTTATCTGAATGTGCCTAAAATTCTAGAAGTTACGCTCAACAACGGTATCAATCCCGTAACGGGCAAAAAAGTCAGTATTGAAACGGGCGATCCGCGAGATTTCAAATCCTTCGAAGAGCTTTATGCTGCTTTCCACGCTCAGTTGAAATATATCATCGATTTGAAAATCCGGATAAACAACTATATAGACCGCATGTTTGCCAAATATGCGCCGGCTACCTTTTTATCGGTAATTACCGATGACTGTATCAAAAAGGGAAGGGATTATTATAACGCCGGGCCTCGATACAACACTACTTACATCCAATGTACCGGATTAGGCACCATAACCGACTCGTTATCGGTTTTGAAAAAGCATGTTTTCGAGGATAAATCCCTCACTATGGAGAAATTGCTTCATGCCATTTCCGTAAACTTTGAAGGCGAGGAGGTATTGCGTCAAAGAATTATAAATAACACACCATTCTTTGGAAATGACAACGATTACGCCGATGATATTGCTGTGAGAGTTTATGAGGATCTTTTTAAGTTGATAGATGGTCGTCCCAATGGAAAAGAGGGCGGAAAATATCATCTGAATATGCTCTCTACGACATGCCACAATTATTTCGGCAACATAATGGGTGCAACTCCAAACGGCCGTTTGGCAGGGAAAGCCATTTCAGATGGCACATCGCCTTCACACGGAGCCGACACGAATGGTCCGACAGCGGTTATACGCTCGCTTGGAAAATTAGATCAGGTCAAATCGGGTGGCACATTGCTGAATATGCGTTTTCTGCCCAGCCTTCTGAAGCGTGAGGAAGATATAGTGAAGTTGGGCAAGTTAATTCGCGCTTACTTTGCGCTTGGAGGACACCATGTGCAGTTTAACATAGTGGATACGGCAACCTTACTGGCCGCACGGGAGAATCCCGAGGACTACAGGGATTTGCTGGTCAGGGTAGCGGGGTATAGCGACTACTTCAATGATATAGCTGAGAATTTGAAACAGGAGATTATTGATCGAACTGAAAACCGATCGTTTTAAAGTGAAATATAGAGTATAGTTGATTAAGAAGTCTCTGTTTATCATAACATTACTATTCTTAACTTGATACTCCATACTCGAAACTATTTCAAACCCTACACCACTACACACTACATACTCAGAACTTAAACCATGGTTTTTTTGTTCGACATAAAGCGTTACTCCATCAACGACGGTCCCGGCATACGCGTTACAATCTTCTTTAAGGGATGCCCGTTATTCTGCAGGTGGTGCCATAATCCCGAGAGCCGGTCTTTTAAAACCGAAAAGATGTACAACAAAAGAAAGTGTATCGGTTGCTCATCCTGTGTGGATATCTGTCCTGAAAATGCCCTTGTACTAACTGCCGAGGGCATCCAAACCGACTTTGCCAAATGTAAGGTTTGCGGTAAATGTGCAGTTGTATGTCCTACGAAAGCGATGGAAATGAGCGGGCGGGAATATTCGGAGGAAGAAGTGATGTCAGCTATTCGGAAAGAGACCGCCATTATGGATTCTTCAGGTGGGGGAGTAACCTTTTCGGGTGGCGAGCCCCTGGCTTATCCCCAAGAGTTGAAAAGATTGCTGCTAAGGTGTGGTGAAGAGGGTATTCACAGGGCTGTGGATACATCGGGATATGCAAAGGAATCGGTAATTGAAGATATTTTACCGCATACCGACCTGTTTTTATACGATTTGAAACATTTAGACACGGATATACATAAAAAATGGGTTGGGGTGGATAATGCACTCATTCTCGAAAATCTTCGCTTTATTGCTGAAAGCGATAAAGCTTACCATATCCGAATTCCCTTGATAGAGGAAGTCAACGCTACGGATGAAAACATCAGCGCTACCATTGATTTTTTAAAATCACTCAAACGGGCGCCGGATAGGGTGGGACTTCTGCCTTATCATAGTATAGCCACGAACAAATATGAGAAACTCGGAAGAGTTTACGATGATGAAGGAGTATCGGCACCAACTAAAGAGAGACAATTGGAAATTTTAAATATTTTTACCGACAACGGATTTAATGCCGTTATCGGCGGTTAAAAAGTCGCTTAAATTCAATATTATAACTAAAAAAATATATCAACTATGAGACACAAACACTTTTTTGTAATGGCCCTCTTGCTTTTTCCCTTGATCTTGTCGGCACAAGGGATTGAAAGCCTGTACCAAAGGGCTGACAACTACTACGAAATATTTACTTCAAAATATTATTATGGTGCCTCTAACGTGCGGTCAGGCTATAGATCACACCTGTTTGCCTATGAGACACAAACACCGGAAGGACGCGACTATTTCATTGTGGATCCCGTCAAGGGAACTCAGGAAAAAGCATTCGATCGCGAACGCGTATCCGTAGTACTTTCGAAGCTTCTCAATAGAGAAGTTGACCCCAAAAATCTTCCCATACGGCGTCTGCGCCCTGAAAAAGATTCACTCTTCTTCACTATTGACGACGTGGATCATTTTATGACTCTGGCAGATTACAAGGTAGCTAAATGTGAGAAACAAAATAACTATATCAGACCTTATTGGGGCCTTATTGACAAGGAGGATGCAAAAGTAACCGTACCATCGCCGGATGGCAAAAAGGAGGCTTACATTTCCGAAGGAAACCTCTGGGTAAGAGATATTGCAACCGGAGAGAGGAAGAAATTGAGCAATGATGGCTCACCCTACGCTTACTACTCTTCAAAGATCTATTGGTCGCCCGATTCTCGCAAAATTGTATGCAGCAAATATAGTCCTGTGGAATACAGGAAGCTGCTTTTAATAGCCTCATCGCCCACCACCCAATTGCAACCCCTTACGGAGGAGTATGAATACCCGAAGCCTGGTGATGCTCTGCCCGTGAGACGGCCTGCACTTTTTATGGTGGAAACGGGTGAAATAGTCCACTACGATATCCCCAACGTGGAGCAACAATATTATTTGGGCAATATCAGGTGGAATAAGAACAGCGAGTTCTTCACTTTCGACTTCAACAGACGCGGACATCAACAATATGTAATTTATGCCGGAAATCTGTCGGGAGAACTGCGTCCTGTTGTAAATGAAGAGTGCGATACCTTCATCTATTACTATTCTCTTTATCAATTTTGGTTCAAAAATTCCGATGAAATGCTCTGGATTTCCGAACGTGACGGATGGCGGCATCTCTATCTCTACGATGTCCTTTCAGGAAAGGTTAAAAAGCAACTGACCAAAGGTGAGTGGATCGTTAAAGATGTGGTGAGGGTGGATGAAGATAAGAGACAAGTTTTGTTTATAGGGTGCGGAATGGATAAAGGTGAAGACCCTTATCTCGAAAAATATTACCTGCTAAATATAGATAATGGCAAAATAGAGGCTCTCACGCCTGAAAATGCCCACCATAGTGTAACATTCTCGCACGATTACGCCTATATGTTCGATTCTTATTCAAGGGTGGACTTGCCGCCGACTCTGGTTGTCCGGTCAGTAGAAAAGGGCGGGAAAGTTATCTACAAGCCCGATTTGCAGCCCGATATTTCCGCCTTAAAGGCGGCAGGATGGGATCTTCCCGAAGTTTTCTGTGCCAAAGGTCGTGACGGGAAAACCGATATTTGGGGTATAATCGTTCGTCCTTCCAATTTTGATCCTTCGAAAAAATATCCGGTTATTGAATATATTTACGCAGGTCCGCATGATTCACACGTGCCAAAGCAGTTCGCTATTGAGCAAAGATATACTTCTGCCCTTGCTGAGCTCGGATTTATCATGGTCATGATGGACGGAATGGGAACGGCAAACCGCTCAAAAGCCTTCCATGATGTCTGCTTCCAAAACCTGAAAGATGCCGGTTTCCCCGACAGGATTGCATGGATCAAGGCTGCTGCCGCGAAATATCCCGAAATGAATATAGACAATATGGGTATTTACGGTATGTCGGCTGGCGGTCAAAGCACGATGGGAGCTCTATTGTTCCATCCCGAATTTTACAAAGTGGGTGTTTCTGCCTGTGCATGTCACGACAATAGAATGGATAAAATCTGGTGGAATGAGCAGTGGATGGGGTATCCTATCGGCGAACATTACGCCGCCTCCTCCAATATGGAGAATGCTCACTTTCTGGAAGGAAAATTGCTGCTCATTATGAGTGATTTGGACAACAATGTTGACCCCTCAAGCACTATGCAGGTGGTAAGAGCGCTCATCAAACATGATAAGGAGTTTGATCTTGTGATGCTTCCGGGAGAAAGGCATACCATGGGTGGAAAATATGGTGAGAGAAAACGGCGCGATTTCTTTGTAAAGCATATTCTCAATATTGAACCGCCGCAATGGAACGACAAAAACACCAGCACTGAGAAGTAGTTGGAGCAACAGCAGTTATGTGCGAATGATCAATAATAATTAATATAAAAGCCTATGTTCTCAAAAGAAACTTATATCTCAAGGAGAGAAAAATTGAAAAAACAATTTCAATCAGGTATTCTGCTTTTTCTCGGCAACGACGAGTGCGGATGCAATTATGAAGACAACACCTATTTTTATCGTCAGGACAGCAGTTTTCTCTATTATTTTGGAATAAGCAAGCCCAATCTTGCCGCAATAATCGACATTGACGAAAACAAAGAGTATATCTTCGGCGACGAAGCTACCATTGACTTAATTGTTTGGACCGGCTCACAACCCTCCATACAGGAGTTGGCTGATAGGGTAGGAGTAAAGTACACCGCCGGTTTATCGCGATTGACTGAGAAACTCAGAAAAGCCGATAAGGAGCAAATTCACTATCTGCCACCCTATCGTGCTGAACATATTTTGAAACTCAATCACCTTTTGCGCTATTCAAAAGAAGAAATCTCTGCAAAATTCAGCAAGAAATTTATTGAAGCGATTGCCAATCAGCGCAATATCAAGTCGGAAGAGGAGATTGTGGAAATCGAAAAAGCGGTAACCGTAACCTCGGAGATGCACAAAAGGGCTATGAATTTTGCTCTACCCGGAATGACGGAAGCACAAGTGGCTGCAGTCGTTCACGAAACAGCACTTGCTGCGGGCGGAAATCTCTCTTTCCCAATTATTGCCACTATCAACGGGCAATTTCTTCACAACCATTACCACGGCAACACTATAAAAGAGGGTCAACTCTTTTTGTTGGATGCAGGTTATGAAACCCCACTGGGGTATGCCGGAGATATGAGCAGCACATTTCCCGTATCGGAAAAATTTACCGAACGTCAGAAGGAGATTTACCAGATAACATTGGAGGCTCACAACAACGCCATTAAAATGGCGAAGCCCAACGTCAACTTCAAAGATGTGCATTTGCACGTTTGCGAAACTATTTTCGACGGGCTGAAAGCCCTTGGATTTACCAAAGGTAACACGCAGGAAGCCGTTGCAAATGGGGCACATGCGCTATTTTTTCCTTGCGGAACCGGTCACCTGATGGGATTGGACGTGCATGATATGGAGAATCTGGGAGAGGTGATTGTGGGATACAACAATGTGCCTAAAAGCAGCCAATTCGGCCTGAAATCACTCCGATTGGGCAGGCCTCTCGAGCCCGGATTTGTAATCACCATCGAACCCGGGATTTATTTCATTCCAGAACTGATTGACCACTGGAGAGCGAATAAAATCAATGCCGACTTCATCAATTTCGACAAAGTTGACAAATACCGCGACTTCGGCGGCATCCGCAACGAAGAAGACCTCTTAATTACAAAAACAGGAAATCGCATACTTGGTAAGCCCTTGGCTAAAACTATCGAAGATGTAGAAGCTGAAAGAAAAGTGGCCTTTAGGAAATAATTTTTGCCGGTATCGGCAAAAATCCCTATATTTACTGTAATATTCGGCTTATAACTTGCCGATAGGTGAATATTATGAAATATATTTCAGTAACAGAATATGCTAAAAGGCACGGTATTCCGGAAAGAACAGTCAGGCATTATTGCAAAACAGGTCAAATAGATGGGGCATATCTTGTTGGAAAAACCTGGAATATACCTCCTGATGCTGTTCGACAATTGCGAGAGAGTGATCAACGCAAAGTGTCGCCACTTTTGAAGGCCCTGCGTGAGCAGCAGCAAATCGCTCTAAAGGGTGGCATTTACCATCGCACTCAGATAGATCTCACTTACAATTCCAATCATATTGAAGGAAGTCGCCTGACATATGATCAGACAAGGTTTATTTTTGAAACCAACACTATAGGTGTGGAAGGGGAAAGTCTGCGGGTGGATGATATTGTTGAAACAATAAATCACTTTCGCTGCATTGACTTGATTATAGAGAGGGCGGAAGAGAGATTGACTGAAAGTTTGATAAAGGAGTTGCATTTTATTCTAAAGTCGGGCACTTCCGATAGCCGGATGGAGTGGTTTGCAGCGGGAGAGTACAAGCTCTTGCCAAATGAAGTTGGTGGGATGCCGACAGTAGCTCCGGAAAAAGTGAGTGGGGAGATGAAAGTGATGCTAAAAGAGTATAATTCAAGGAAAACCAACTCTTTTGAAGAGATAATCAACATGCATCATAGATTTGAAACGATTCATCCTTTCCAGGATGGCAATGGCCGTGTCGGCCGACTTATTATGTTCAAGGAGTGTCTGGTAAACGGGCATGTGCCATTTATAATAACGGAAGAGTTGAAGATGTTCTATTATCGGGGATTGAAAGAATGGAATCAAACCCGCGGTTATTTGCTTGATACTTGTCTGACGGCGCAGGATAATTATAAGGCACTACTCGATTACTTCAAAATCAAGTATTAAAATGGATGTTATGCACACAGACTGTTTCTGTAAAAATTGCCGTAAGAGATTAATGAAATAAGAACATATAATATTCGCAAACACCTATTGTTGCACGATTTATGTAGGTCTCTTATTTGTAAAGTCAAATTGCTATGGAAACACCTATGAGAAAATTCGCTCAATCACTTGCATTTAAGGGGATTATGATTGCTCTCCTGACTTTGCTTTTGCTTATTCCGGGAGCAATGATTCAGAATCTTATTAGAGAAAGACAAGAACGTAGCCGTGAAACCGTCTGGAAAATCAACGACAAATGGAGCGGTCCTCAAGTGCTGTGTGCGCCGTTGTTGTGCGTTCCGTACACCACTGCCAAACTCGATAAGGACAAAAAACCTTTCTACGAAGAACACACGCTTTACATTACGCCGAAAGAGTTGAAAATAAATGTTTTGTTAACTCCGGAAGAGCGGTATTACGGTATTTACAAAACCATTCTTTACAAAAGTGATATTCATTTTGAAGGGAATTTTTCAGAACTAGCCGATCTGCAAATAGATAATAGCGAGCTCCATTTCGATAAAGCCAAAATTGCCATTGGCATCACCGATTTGAGAGGAGTGTCACAAACTCCCAATTTTAAAATCGGGGATACAATGCTCGAGACAACAGTTGGAGAGACAGGACTTTCGATTTTAGGGAAATCCTTGATTGTCAATTTGAAAAATGTCGGTTTGACTGATAGTTTGCCTTTCAACTGCGAACTTAAATTAAATGGCAGTAGCTCTATTAGTTTTATTCCCATTGGACAACAGACTGCCGTTACGGTTAGTGGTCAATGGAAGTCGCCTTCATTTATAGGCGGGTTTTCTCCCGAATCGACCGTTGATAAAGAGCAGTTTAGCGCAACTTGGAATATTTTAAGTTTTAACCGCGAAATTCCCGTAACGTGGTCTGATGATAATATTACTTATTTGGGTAATACTTCTTTTGGAGTAAATCTTATCGAAACCGTTGACCACTATCAACAAAATATGCGTACGGCGAAATATGCTCTTATGTTTATTGCGCTGACATTTATTGTTTTCTTTTTTGTGGAAATTTTCACTAAAAAACCGATACACATTTTCCAATATGTGCTGGTAGGCATTGCGTTGATACTTTTTTACAGTTTGTTACTTTCCCTTTCGGAACAAATCGGTTTTGGCTGGGCTTATTTAGTGGCTAGTATTGCAACCATCTCAATGGTAACGATTTACTTTTATTCACTTATAAAGCAAAAACTCCCCACTTTTATTCTCGCAGCCATTTTGCTTATACTTTATGCTTTTCTTTATATTCTTTTACAGATTGAAGATTATGCCTTGCTGGTTGGAAGCATATTCCTGTTTGTAATTTTGGGAGTTATAATGTTTGTATCGAACAAAATAAAATTTTGGAAACAGGTTTCCGAGGAATGAAGAATAGATAACACCTGCCTATAATGAAGAAGAGAATCATCATACTCGGCATTTTGGGACTGATAGTTATCGGTGGACTTTATCTTACACGAAGATTTCATTATCCAAAATACAATCCTGACAATGCCAAAACGGACACAAAACAGCTTGTTGATGTTGAAAAAATAAACAATGGCGACCTGATTTTTCAAACCTCACTTTCCGGACAAAGCAAAGCGATACAGCTTGCAACAAAGTCAAAATATTCTCATTGTGGAATTATTTACAGTTACAACGGAAAATTCTACGTTTTTGAAGCCGTTCAACCTGTAAAGTCAACCCTTGACCAATGGATTGCACGTGGTAAAGACGCTCATTATGTGATCAAACGTCTTAAAAATGCCGATCAAATATTGACTGCCGAAACGCTTCGGAGACTGAAACAGGAAGGAGAAAAATTTAAAGGCAAAGACTATGATCTCGCTTTTGAATGGTCGGACGACAAAATTTATTGCTCGGAACTCATTTGGAAAATTTATCAACGCGCCACGGGGATCGAAATAGGAAAACTTCAGAAACTTGGTGACTTTGACTTAACAAATGACACGGTCAGGCAAAAAATGAAAGAGCGTTATGGTGACTTTATCTCAACAGATGAAATTGTGATTTCACCGGCAGCCATTTTTGAAAGCGACCTTTTAATCAAAGTAAAAGAAAACTAATAAAAGCGGCGAAAGTTAGCCGCTGGCGAGCACAGTCACGTATTCACTCGACCGTTAGGCACAAATAGAATCACACCGGCATGAAAAAATACCTTCTCTTAATTTCTGTATTGATAATTGCTTCATGTTCTGTTTCTAACCGGACTATGGGACACAAGGTTCAAGTTAGCGAGAGATTCATTACCGATACTATTGACGGAGTCTATATTCCGGCCGATCTTGACGCCTGTTTCAAGCAAATTGATGGTTTTTGGAATGACTCCACTAAAACAGAAATCAAAAATTGGAGTGAAGATGAATTGATTGCCAATACTCATTTCGGGTTTGGAATGTGGATTAGAAATAATTGGTGCTTATGGGGTGGTTCAAGACTTTCAAAGCATTTTAATGACCTGGGTATATTTCATCCGGATGATATGTCGAGTATCATATTGACTAGTTATCACAGATATTTAAATGGTGAAGACATCAGACTTCAACAACAGATTGATCATCACAAAGCATACTGGTTGGTAATGCAAGAACCTGAAAGGAAATCTTATCCCAAAGGCGTTTACAGGATCAAGTTTGGTGCTAGGATGCTCTATAACTTAAAAGAGAACAATATGCCGGGGTGTGTCCATATCCAAACTAACTCAAAAACAGATGATACCTGGATATATGACTATCACTTTGGATGGAAAAAGCTTACCATAGAAGAATTCGACGAACTAAAAACTGCCGCTCCAAATCAAATAGAAGAATTATTGTCCAAACTCTTTAATAAAAATAATTAACTACGCCTAAAGAGTTGGAATAGACCCTAGGCGTAGTTTCGACTTCAACTTGTTTGAGCTCTACGGCTATTTCTTTAGTAGGAGATTACCGCACATAGTCTCCAAAAAATAGCCCAAATATTCACATTTTAATAGGGAATCGAAAACGCGAAGTCCTCTCCATCCCATGTGGTATAAACATGGTAAGTTTTACCAAAGGTTATTGTTTTAGCGGGGATCATAGAGTCCGTGTAACTAAAATCCCAATC
>Ga0116158_10000589_pt1 | contig 35288 bp, 26 predicted proteins | sample AD_UKC052_MetaG_FD_89883 | JGI IMG/M metagenome (GOLD analysis project Ga0116158, IMG submission 89883) | Active sludge microbial communities of municipal wastewater-treating anaerobic digesters from USA - AD_UKC052_MetaG | ecosystem: Engineered > Bioreactor > Anaerobic > Digestate | place: USA... | reverse complement strand
GACCAGTTTTCTAGCCTGTTCCATAGCATCCCTCCTTCAGATCGGCCCTGAGTGTCGCAGTGGGAAAAGTATATAAACTCAGTTCTCTTTCTGTTTCCACGTTGAATGCGTGAAAAGAGGATGGAGAGCTTACTGGAGTACATTGAGAAATCGCGTGAGGAAGCTGAACGCGTCGGGTCGAGTGTAAAGGACTTCAAGGTATTCGATTTCTCGTTCATCCCGGACAAACCGCTGGTCCGGCCTGAAACAAAGCGAATCATTGATTGTCTCGTGCGTTATCAGCAGACCGGCATACCAAGAAATCTGGTCATCGTGGGTCCGCGGGGGTGCGGGAAGACCTTAACGTTCCGGTATCTGGCCAAGGCGCTGAAAGAGAAACTCGGACTCCCTTTCCACGGCGTCAATTGTCGTGTTCACAACACGTCGTTCAAGGTCCTGGCCAACATTCTGAAGATGCACCCGAGGGGGTATGCCTATTCTGAGCTGTGTGAGCGATTCGAACAGACGATCAGCGGCCCAGCCGTGATCGTCCTGGATGAGAGCGACATGCTCTGCGAGAAGGATGTGCGCAAAGATGTTTTGTATTTCCTGTCGAGAAGCCGCCGACAGTATTCCGTGGTCCTGTTGAGCAACAACCCTCGCTACCTTCGGACCCTCGACGAAAGCACGCGCTCATCCCTGCAACCCGAATACATCCACTTTGACAGCTACTCTGCCCAGGAGATCCTCGACATTCTGAAGGATCGGGCCGAAACGGGGCTGAAGACTGTTGATGAGGCCATGCTCGGCGAGATTGCCGCGATGACCGCAAAGAACATCGACGGGGATGCCAGGGTGGGCATCAAGTCCCTGTTCTATTGTGCGACAAAGGAGGCTGAGAATGTGCAGGCTTGCTTCGAAAAGGCGCGAGAGGATGTCATGGCCGACGTTCTGAAAAATACGAATGAGAAATCACTTCTGATTCTGAAGGCTTCCCTGCAGGAACCGACCAAGCTGGTTAAGGCTGTCTATCAGCAGTACGTCGCCCTGTGTCGGCAGTACAGGGAAGAACCCTATGGCTACACCCAGTACTATGCGGCGATTGGATTCATGGCCTCCCTGGGCGTTCTCGTGCTGGTCAGCGCAAAGGTGGATCGGACATATAGCAATCGAATCGAACTACTCGTAAACGACGAACAAATAGAGGCCGCCATTACCAAGCGGCTTCATTAAGCGAAAGAGAGAGCAGACTGAACGCGCGGAGTGGATTTCTGGGGCTAATGATCTAGGGCATGGCGTTCGCGAACCTTCTTCTTTCTTTTTCTTTATAAACTTTTTGTTGTTAGTTGTTAGTAGTGTCAGTTCGTCACGCTGCACGTGTCCGATGGCTCTGCCGACGTAAACGGCACACACTCTCTATGTAGTCTCAATGGCAGACTCATCGCGCGCGCCAAGAATCCCTTTGCCATCCGCGGTCAGGCAAATCGATTTGGTGCGACCCTTTGGCGTCAACCTTTCAGTCTCCTCGATAAGACCTTGCTCGATTAGAGACCGCTTCGCTTTGTCACCTTGACGACCAGACAAGCCAAGGCGGGTGTATCTGGCCACAACACCGGAGGCTGGAACGAGCGCGATATCATTGAGTAGGCGCATTTCTGAGTCGGAAAGTGAGACTTGATGTGCCGCCGCACGCGGTTCGGCTGACCGAATACATGGAGCCATGGCTGCCCGGATGATGTCATCCGTGATGGGGGGTGGGGGAATCTTCATCTCTGGCACCCTAATCATGAACGGTTCCTTGATCCTGCCCTGTAATTTCACGATGGCCTTGCCGATCTCCATAGTGCCGAGAGTCAGTGGCTGTTCTTCCTGCAAGAGCATAGCGGCGCTGATCGTCGTCACGTCCTGCTTGCCCTTCAGATTCATGGATATGGTTGTGTAGGTGTTGGCCAGCGCGGTCTTGCTGATCTCTGACGGCATCTGGTCGAGGAAGACAATTCCTTCCGACATTTCTCTAATTTCCCGGAAGATCACCTCGACGATAGATGCGGGCTGGCCGGAACGTTGGGAAAGACGTGACAGAAGATGGTGGGCCTCCTCAATGATCAGAATATGCTTGAGCTGGTTCCTCTCGTTCTTGACCATCCGATGCGAATATATCTGGAGCATCAGCATTTCCGAGAAGAAGAGCTTGTCCGCGTGACTGAGGGCTTCAAGTTCAAAGACTGTTGGGTGGGATAGCAATTCGTCCATGCTTACGTTGGACCCGGAATTGACGATGCTGTCCATGGATCCGAAACAAAGGGAATGGATAGCCCTAATGGCTGAGGACAACCACAAGCTGACCCTGCCGGCCGCGTCCTTCACCGGCATCGAGCGGTTCTCCTATGTCGTCCGGGATGACGGTGGCATGTCGTGGTCTGGCGCTGTGCGCGTGCTGGTTCTCGACAAGGATTCCGACCGCGACACGGGGACGATCACGTTGCTGGTCACGGGCTTGGGCGAATCCAATGCGGTTCCTTCGGCGCAGGCGGATGAGTTCACGGTCTCGGAGGACTGGCCGTCACAGCTCGATGTTCTGATGAACGACTTGGACGACAATGTCGGCGATGTGCTGCGGGTGGCGGATCTGAGCACGGGGACGGGCGAAGGAGGGGACGACGCACAGGCGTACTCGGAGTATGAGGCGCTGGTCAGTGTCTATCCGCTGGTGACAAACCTGACGGCGACGCCGCCGGTGCAGGGGGTCGCGGTGACCTACAATCCGTTGGGCGCCACGAACGTGCAGGCGTTGCCGCTGGGCGCGATGTTGACGGATACATTCCACTACGAGGTGGTCGATGTCGGTTCGGGCGTGATCACAGGTTACGCGGCCGGAGCGTCGGTGGTGGTGCAGTCGCCGGGTCACCGGTTGACGAACGGGGTTGTGGTGGCTGTTTCGGGTTCATCGGTGACCAACTACAACGTCGAGGCCGTGGTTGCGGTGGTGGATGCGTCCAGCTTCCGGCTGGTTGGTGTCGCGTTTGCGGGGGACGCGGACCCGCGCGGGACGTGGATGATGAGGGATGGCCGGATTCCGTCGGCTCGGTCGGAGGCCATGGTGACACTGACGGTGATCGGGGAGAACGATCCGCCTGTGCCGGTGATGGATGTGATCCCCGACGTGACGGAAGACACCGTGACGCGGATCCTGGGGATGCCGGATCTGACGGGATCGACGACGGCGGTGTTCGACACCGACATGAACTACCCAATGGTGCCGGTGATTTCGACGGCGAGCCTGCTGCCGAACGATACGGATCCGGACTCCGACGACGAAGGGGTCAGCCTGCACATCATTGGCGTTGTCGGCGAACCGCGGGCAGTCGGGGGCTACGCCGGAACGGCAGGAGTGGCTCCGGTAACGGTCACGGCTGCCGGCCATGGCCTGACCTCGGGCGACACGGTGCTGATTTCCGGATACGGGGGCCATGTGTCGTATAATGGGCTGCACGAGGTGACGGTGGTTGATGCCGACACGTTCACGATTCCTGTCCTGTACTTCGATGATCATGCGATGAAGGGTGTGTGGGCTCAGCTGGAGGACGACAACCGGCTGACGACGATGAGCATGCTCGATGCGACGGTGGAACTCGAGATCCGCGCCGATCCTCGCGAGACGAGCATTGTCTACAATCCGCGTGTCTCCTCGAACCTGAATGGGGTGGCGGCGGGCCAGACGGTCCTCGATTCGTTCTACTACGTGGCGCAGGACCGGCACGGGGCTGCATCGCTCGGGTTCGTATCGCTGCCGGTGGCCGGAGTGAACGACATGCCGGTGGATGTATATGACCCCGAGGACGGACTGAATCCTCTCGTCGCGCTCGCCGGCGATACACCACTGGCCGACTTCCTGCAGACCATTCCGGTCGATTACACGCTGCCCTCAGCGCTTGGCACGACCGGGCGGCTGGACGTGAGCGTGGTCGTCACGGGCGCTGTGGACTCGTACAACCTGCTCCTGCCCGATTTCTGGGTGACCGATGAGGATACGGAGCTGGCCATCGCGCAGAGCGAGGTGCTGGCCAACGCCTCGGACGTCGACACCAACGACGTGCTGGCGGTGGCCTGGGTGTCGCCGCTCAGCAAACTCGGCGCCTCGGTCTCTATCGACGCCGGCACGGGCGACCTGATCTACAGCCCGAGCAACTCGGTCCGTCTGAATGCGCTTGCCCGCGGGGAGCTGATCTTCGATTCGTTCGAAGTTGCAGTCAGCGATTTCGCGGTGACCGATCCGGGGACCGTCACCTCGCTGCTTGCCGTGGTGGTGCGGGGTGTCAACGACACGCCCATCACCAGCGACGACACGTACCACATCACCGAGAACGAAGCCATTGTCGGCGCACTCGTGCTGACGAACGATATTGAGTTCGACATTGACGGGACCTGCCCGGACGACAGCTTGTTCATCCTGGACGACACCAACGGTCAGGCCATCGTTACGCATGTGTCCTCCAACGTGCCGGTCCCGTTCTCGTTCCTGGACAGCCGGTTCACTTTCGATCCGGGTACCCGGTTGGACGGCCTGGTGGAAGGGTGGGTTGCCACGGCCAAAGTTGACTACATCGCGTACGACGGCAGCATGTTCTTTGCGGTGGACGACGAGTTCGTCGTGCAGAAGGGCGCCGTGGGCGTGCTGCTGAACGCCACAGCCAACGATCGTGACTACACCCCGCGTTCGGAAGGTTTCTGGATCGCGAAGGTGGGGAACACCAGCCACTCCGGCACGGTGGTGAATCTCAACGGAACGAATCTGCTGTACAGCCCGGCGACCAACTACGTCGGTGACGAGTTCTTCACGTACACGTTGACGAATCTGTTCGGTGTGTGCACCCGGGGGCTCGTGCATGTTCGGGTGGTCGACGACAAGCTGAACGGGATGCTGTACCCGATGATGGATCATTTTGCCGTCGCCTTCGGGGAGACGGTGACGGTCAGCCTGGTGGCCAACGACTACTTCCTGCCCGAGAACGGGCTCGACTTGGAGGTGGCCGCCATTCTGTCCGCGCCGGACCAGGGAGGGAGCGTCACCATCGGCGATGGCGGCACGATCACCTACTCGCCTGCCGACGTTGGGCCGGGGGCCTATCCGTATGTCGAGAGTTTCAGCTACATGGTTGCGGATGGCGGGATCGCGCGCGGCACGAGCATCGTGGAGATTCTCGTGGTCAACCGGCATGGAAGCCTTGACGTGTCGGATGACGCGTACAGCGTGGGGACGGGCAGCAGTAGCAATGTGTTAGCGGTGCTGGCGAACGATGGGTTCCTGCCGTTCGGGTGTCCAACATGGCGGCTGATCTCCGTCACGCCGTCGCCGCGAGCGGCGATATCGGCGGACGGGCGTTCGATCGTCTACTCGCCGCTGTCGGGTTTTGTCGGGCTGGATACGCTGGAGTATGTCGTCACGGATGACCTCGGCGGCACGGGCACGGGACTGGTGCGGGTGACGGTGGGTGACGTGGTGATTCTGCCGGACATGTACACGGTCCTGACCAACGAGGTGAAGACGCTGGACGTGCTGGGCAACGACCGGGTCCTGGCGCAGGCGCAGCCGGTCAACTTGGTGATCACGGGTATTGATCCGGCCAGCGTGCCGCAGGGCGACATGAGCATCGTCGGCGGCAGCCAGCTTCAGTTCACGGCTTCCGGCATCACGGGTGCGGTGGTCTTCGCGTACACGGTGACGACATCCGGCGGCACGGTGGAAACAGGAGCCGTCCATGTAACGGTGATCAAAAACAACGGAGTGGTGGCGAATCCGGATCGTTTCCGCGCGCTCCGCGGTTCGACGACGAACATGCTGGATGTGTTGGCGAACGATGTGCGCTTCCCGGCGGATGGGGGGACGTTGGTGATTCAGTCGATCGGCACGGGCGTGGACGCGCCGGATAACGGCGGGACGGTGGTGATCGCGGCGGGCGGGACGACGCTGCTGTATACGCCGGCGGCGGGGTTCAGCGGGGAGGAGGCGTTCACGTACACGGTGAGCGACTCAAACAAACAGAGCACGGCCAGTGTGGTGGTGGAGGTGGACGGGGGGCGGATCCGTGCGAATGCGGACACATACACGGTGCTGTTCGAGGACGATGGGACGGGCGCGGCGTCGACACAGTACGTGCTGCCGGTGGCCGCAAATGATCGGATGCTGCCGTACTACGGTCAGTCGTTGACGATCATCGCGGTCGGCTTGGATGCGGCGGCGAGCAACGCGCCGGACCAGATGGGCGGGGTGGAGATTTCGCCGGACGGGCAATCGCTCATCTACACGCCGACCAATATCGGGTTGGTGGCGGAGTACGTGGAGCGGTTCACGTATGAGATCACGGACGGGACATTCCGCCGGGCCTACGCAAACGTGGCGATCACGGTGCAGACGAGGGAGAACGCGGCAGACCTGGGGACGGTGGACGACACCTTCGCGGTGCGGTCGAACACGGAGAGCAACGCCCTGCCGGTGCTGGCAAATGACGGAATACGTCCGGCGGATGCGGCGGGATGGTCGATCACGGCCATTACGGCAAATCCGACACATGGCGCAGCGTTGTTGCAAGGCGGGCAGGTGTTCTACACGCCGGACGCAGACTTTGTGGGTTGGGATTCGTTGGACTACGCGGTGACGGACGGCAAGGGCGGTTCCGGCGGCGCGACGGCGCGCATTTGGGTGGGTGAGCTGCCGGGAACACCTGATCTATTCGCCGTCGTTTCGGGAAGCCAAAGCAACCGGCTTGATGTGCTGGCCAACGATGGGATTCTTGGTCGGAACATCGTCCCCTTGGCTCTGCTGGATGCGGGATGGACATCACTGGGTGGCTCGGCAGCCGTGCTGGGCGATCAGGTGGTCTACACGCCGGACGCGGGCTACGCGGGCAGTTATCCTTACATCGAAACATTGGAGTATCGCCTGCAGGACCAGACGGGCGGGCGATTCACCGGCCAGGTCAGCGTGGTCGTGTACGAGGCGCTTTCCGATTGCGACACCTCCACCATTACCATTGTGGTAACCGGAGTGAACGATGCGCCGACACTGACGGGGATACAGACGAATCTGTCCATGACGGATACGCAAACGTTGAGGCCCTTCGAGATGGCCGTTATTGGTGATGTGGATGAGTGGAGGCTGCAGGAGTTGACCGTGTTGCTCCGTCTGAACAATCCGGCACAAGGCGCATTCTCGGATCTGAGCGGGTTCCTCCCGATTGCCTATGGCCTGTACCGATATATCGGTCCGTGCGACAACGTGACGACGGCCATCCAGGCCTTGGTATATCATCACGCGCCGTACCGCCTCGCGGTGGATGCTCAGGAAAACGTTCGCTTCACCCTCAGCATAGACGACGGCTACATCCCCGAACCGCTGGTGAACTCCGACACCGTAATCCGGGTGACCGGCACGATGTCGAACGAGTTTGCTCCGAACCATCTCCTGGAGAGGAACGGCGGTCATCTCGAGTATTCGAGTTCGCAGAACGCCGACTTTGAGTTGCGTTGGAATCTGAACGATGGCAACAGAACGCCGACCAATGCAAGCCAAGCATGGGCCAGCGAGATTCGGCCCGTGCTTCCGCAGATATTGGAATTCAGTTTCACCAATGATCTGACGGTGCCGGTGCAGGCTCTGGTCGTGTACAACTATGGCGAGGGTGTACTTAATCGTTACTCAAAGGGGTACGAGATATGGTCGGCATTCGATGGCCTCAACTTCGTGAAGATAGCGACGGGCCAATTGCTGCAGTTTGAGGGGCCACAGCGCATTTACTTGGGCAGCATTCTCTCCAAACGCCTGCGTGTACTGATCACTAGCGGATACAACGATAGCAGCTACGTGGAACTGGCTGAGATCGAGGCTTATGGATTGCCCATGGACTTGTTCTGGTTTGACGAGGATGGCGATGGTCAATACAGCGCCTATGAAACGACGCACGGGTTGGACTGGACAGACCCGAGTGATGGCTTCGCGGATCTGGACCATGATGGGGTCAACAACACGGATGAATCCATTGCGGGCACGAATCCTTGGGATCCGGACGATGTTCTCAACGTTTTCCTCGCCAAGGATGAATCGGGGTTGCTGAAGCCTGCCTTCCAGACCGTTCAGGATCATCGCTACAACGTGCAGGTGCTGTCGGGTCTTGAAGACCCGGCAGGATGGACCGATCTGCCGGGTTACACAGATGTTGTTGGAACGGGTCGGGTGGTCATCATTGATGACGAGGATGCGGTGGGGACTCGGTTGTATCGTGTCAGGTCGATGACTCTGAAGGCAGAGGAAGCTCTGCCGTGATCCGGGCTGCAGGGGTTGCTCGCGTGACGTTTGCTGAATGAATGAGCCGAATGGCGCAAGACTAACAAAAAGAGACAAGGGGCTTGCTGAGATGAAGACATCGACTGGTTCGTTTGTGTGCGGGATCCGCGCGTTTCCGATTCTGGGAATGCTTGCCTTGCTGGTCGCATCCGCGGTCTGCCCTGTGGCTGCAATCGCGGCTTCGTCAAGTCTGGCGATCACCATCACCAATCCTACGCCGGCGGCGTTCGACTATTTCGGCAACTCGGTAGCCGTGGCTGGCGGTGGCAAGGTGTTGATTGGCGCGCCCTCGGATGACGTGGGTGGCGTGATCAATGCTGGGAGTGCTTACATCTACAGCAGCAATGGAGTTCGGCTCGCCACAATCACCAATCCAGCTTCGACGTACAACGCGTGGTTTGGCAACTCGGTGGCCGGGGTGGGATCCAACTACGTTATTGTGGGGGCCCACAGGAATGACTCGGGGGCCACGGATGCGGGTGCGGTGCACATCTTCAATCCCAACGGTATATTGCTGGCCACGATCACCAACCCGGCACCAGAAGCAAACGACTACTTTGGCTACTCTGTGGCCGGGGTGGGGGTGGACACGCTGGTCGTAGGAGTTCCCTTTGATGATGCCGGCTTACCGGATGTCGGCAGCGCATTCTTCTTTGACGTGACCGGCGCCCTTTTGGCTGCGATCACGAATCCTGCGCCCACGGTAAACGACTACTTCGGTAATTCCGTTGCGGGTGTGGGCGGAGACAGGATCGTGGTCGGAGCGTACGGGGCCGATGTCGGAGCAGAGAATGCCGGCATTGCATATGTCTTTGATAATGCGGGGGTTCTGTTGGCGACCATTACAAATCCCACGCCGGCGACGGACGATGATTTCGGCTACTGCGTGGCCGGTGTCGGGACAAACATGATTGTGGTGGGCGCGCACAAGGATGACACGGGTGCCATCAATGCGGGTATCGCGTATATCTTCGATGTTGGTGGAAAATTGTTGGCGACCCTGACGAATCCCAATCCGGAGATTAACGATTGGTTCGGTTTCTCGGTGGCCTCGGCCGGCCCGGATCGTGTGATTGTGGGCGCGCAATTGGACAACACCGGGGCGACGGATTCAGGGATTGCATATCTCTTCGACACCAAGGGTGTTCTGCTGGCAACGATTCGGAACCCGACGCCGAGAACCGGCGACTCCTTTGGTTACTCTGTAGCGGGGTTGAGTTCGAATCGTGTAATTGTCGGGTCCTACATGGCTGATTCAGGTGCGCAGGACTCGGGTCTTGTGCATATCTTCGGCATCAATACGACACTGCTGACGGACTACGATGGTGACGGCATATCCGATATGTCTGTTTACAACGATGTTGACCACGACTGGAGCATTAGGACTGTTGCCAGCAACGTGCTTGCTTCAGCACTCGCATGGGGATATGGCGACGTGGCCGCGGTGCCGGGCGACTACGACGGCGATTCCGTGGCTGATCTTGCCGTGTTTGATGACAAGAGCGGCGATTGGTACATCCGCACGTTGACCGGCGATGTGATTGCGTGGGCCATGAACTGGGGCTACACGGGTGTCGTTGCGGTGGCGGGTGACTACGACGGCGATTCGGTCTCGGACCTCGCAGTGTTCGATGAACAGACGGGTGACTGGTATATCCGCAAGTTGAGCGGTGATGTGATCGCGTTGAAGGTCAATTGGGGCTATCCCGGTGTCGTTCCGGTGTCGGGCGACTACGATGGCGATTCAATCTCGGACCTCGCAGTGTTCGATGATCGGACCGGCGACTGGTACATTCGCACCGTTGAGGGGGATGTGATTGCAGAGGGGGTGAACTGGGGTTTCCCTGGCGTTGTCCCCGTGCCGGGCGACTATGATGGCGACGGCCTGTCGGATCTTGCGGTTTTCAATGAGAAGACTGGCAACTGGTACATCCGCAGGTTGAATGGGGACGTAATCACTGCGGCACGGAATTGGGGCTACCCCGGAGTTGTCCCTGTCCCGGGCGACTACAACGGCGACGGCCGGTACGACTTGGCGGTCTATTATCCTCCAACCGGCAAATGGCACATTGAGCAGCTGGGCATCGGTCCGAGTACTGTGCTTCTGTTCGGCCCCGTGTGGGGCGGGCAGCCAGGCATGCCTGTTGGCGGGGTTTGGTAAGGCCTGCTGCAGGACACGCGGAATGTATTTTGGCCGGGGCGGTCCTCGCCCCGGCCTATGTTTTTCTCAGGATGTCGCCCGTCTGTGCCGTAATCGAATAGCCAGCCAGACAAAAGGGATCAGCAGGAGGCCCGCGGCGAGGACGTAGGGTGTCAGGCGAAGGAGGGCTGGACTGTTAATCAGCACGCGGTCGAAGGCGAAGACATAGATGGCGATGACCGGCAGCAGACAGAGCCAGGAGACGATCGCGTAGGTGGCGAAGGGGATGCCGGTCAGGCCGTAGGCGAAGTTTTGCAGGTTGAACGGGAAGATTGGGACCAGCCGCGTAATCGCCACCATCTTCCACCCCATGCGGCGCGCCCCGTCATCGAGTCGCGCGAATGATGGATGATTGCGAACGGCGTTCTCCACACCCGGCCGGGCTGTGTACCGCGCCAGCAAGAACGATACTGAAGCCCCGGCTGTCAGCCCGATGGATGCATAAAGGGTTCCGAGCCACATGCCAAAGAGAGGCGCAATCATCAGGAGGGGGGTGGCGGGGGAGAAGCAGGCCACGGCCACCACGCACAAACCGATATAGGCCACCGGGCCCCAGACGCCGAGCGAGCGGATGTAAGCCTGCACCTCGTGCACGCGTTCTGTTGTGAACCACGATGCTGCATCGCTGGTCCAGAGTACGGCCAGCACAACAAGGAATAGAATCCCGACGACAACTCTTCTTTGCGGGCGAAAAGGCCGCCGTTGCGGCGCGTTGTGAGAGATAACGTCCATGACAAACTGATAGTGCAAAAAGGGGCGGGGGGGCGAGCAGCAAATAAGGAAGCCGTCAGTCGGAGGCAGACTTGAACTCGCTCACCAGGGCCTGCACGGTTGCCTTGGCGTCGCCGAACAGCATGCGCGTGTTCGACTTGAAGAACAGGGGGTTTTCCACGCCGGCGAATCCCGGCGCAAGGGAACGCTTCAATACGAAGACTGTATTGGCTTCGTCCACGTTGATGATGGGCATGCCGTAGATGGGGCTTGAGGCATCTTCGCGCGCGGCAGGATTCACAACATCGTTGGCGCCGATGACAATCGCCACGTCGACGGTCGCCATGAGTGGGTTGACATCCTGTGGTTCCACGAGTGCTTCGTAGGGGACGTTTGCCTCAGCGAGGAGCACGTTCATGTGTCCGGGCATGCGCCCCGCCACTGGATGGATGGCGTACTTCACGTCACAGCCGTTTGCCTGGAGCAGATCGCCCAATTCCTTGACGGCGTGCTGGGCCTGCGCGACGGCCATGCCGTAACCGGGAACGATGATTACAGAACGGGCCGCTTCAAGGACCAGATAGGCATCTGCGGGGGACAGCGAACGGGCCTCCCCCGTGACCTTGGTGTCCGATGCGGTGGAGGATGCAGCGCCAAATCCGCTGAAGAGCACGTTGGCCAGCGAGCGGTTCATGGCCTTGCACATGATGTTGGTCAGGATGATGCCGCTGGCACCGACGAGACATCCGGCGACGATGAGCACGTTGTTGAGGATCACGAACCCGGCGGCACACGCCGCGAGGCCCGAATAGCTGTTCAGCAGGGAGATGACGACGGGCATATCCGCCCCGCCGATTGGAATCACGGCCAGCACGCCGAGAATCAGCGAGAGGCCGGCGATCAACACGAAGAGGGGATAACGTCCGGCCGGATGCGCGCACCACAGGATGCCCGCAAGTACGAGCGCGACAAGGAGGAGAGCGTTGACGAACTTCTGCGATCGGAAAAGGATCGGCTTGCCCGAGATGAACTTCTCGGCCAACTTGGCATACGCAATGATGCTGCCCGAGAAGGTTACGGCTCCAATAAGGACCGTGAGATAGACGGCTACGTTGCGGAAGAGCGTGCCCTCGGGTTGAGTGTGATACTCCGCCCAGCCGACCAGCATGCTTGCCAAACCGCCGAGCCCGTTGTAGAGGGCAACCATCTCCGGCATGGCGGTCATGGGCACCGCGTAGGATGCAACGACTCCAATGGCGGTGCCTATCAGCATTCCAACGAGGATCCATGTGAAAGACAGGCCGCCCACGAGCAGGGTGGCCACAATGGCCAGCAACATGCCCGCTGCAGAGACGGCATTTCCTTGGCGGGCGCTCTGCGGGCGGCTGAGCATCTTCAGGCCAAAAATGAACAACACCGCTGAAACGATGTAGCAGGCCTGGATCACACTGTCGTGGGAAAGTGTCACTTTCGCAGTTCCTTCTTCTTGAACATGGCCAGCATGCGGTCGGTCACGAGATAGCCGCCCACGACATTAACCGTGGCGGCGGCGACCGCCACAGTGCCCAAAACTACGCCGAAGGTGCTGCCCGTGGTGCCGGCTGCCACGAGCGCTCCGACGATGGCAATGCCCGAAATCGCGTTGGAACCCGACATCAAGGGCGTGTGCAATTGCGACGGAACCTTCGATATCAACTCGATGCCGAGGAAGATCGACAGGACAAAGACGAAGAAGAGAAGCGACATCATTTCGGACCTCCTGGCGGTGGGGCTTGGAAGCGCTCATGAACGATCTTGCCTTCATGGGTCAGCAGGCAGGAACGAACGATCTCGTCCTCCCGGTTGAGCACCACCTGCTTGGCTTCGCGGTTCCAAGTGTGTTCCACGAGGGCGAGAAGGTTGTTGGAGTACATCTGACTTGCATGCTCGGGCACGCGCGAGGCCAAGTGACGGTAGGCTAGAACATGGACGCCGTATTTGACGATTTCCTTGTCCGGTTCCGCGCCCTCGACATTGCCGCCGGTGTCGATACTTGTGTCGACCACCACGCTGCCGGGCTTCATGCCACGCAGCATCACATCGGTTACGATCACAGGGGCTTTTTTGCCGAAGACCTGGGCAGCGGCTATGACAACATCCGAGCCGGCGCAGTGCCTGGCCATCGCTTCACGCTGTTTGGCGAGTTGCTCGGGCGTCAGGGCACGGGCGTAGCCGTCCTTAGTCTGTCCTGTTTCACCGAGATCGACTTTGACGAAGCGCGCGCCGAGTGACTTCACTTGATCTTCAACTGGGCGCGTGTCGAAGGCTTCGACCAAGGCCCCGAGCCGGCGGGCGGTGGCAATGGCCTGCAATCCGGCCACGCCTACGCCGATGACAAAGACACGTGCGGGAGCAAGGGTCCCGGCCGGAGTCATCATCATGGGAAAGACCTTGGTCAGTTTGTTTGCGGCCAGCACAACCGCGACATAACCCGAGAGGCTGGCCTGAGAGCTCAGGGCGTCCATCTTCTGGGCCAGGGTAGTGCGGGGGATCATCTCCATGCTGAGAGCGCTGATGCCCGCGTGTGCCATGGATTCCATCAAATCGTGCGGGCTGAAAGGGTCCAGAAAGCCGGCCAGGATGGCGCCCTTCCGCATCAGGCGTATATCCTCCGAGCCGAGCGAGTTCAGCACCAAGACAACGTCCGCCTTGGCAAGAGACCCGTTGCGATCTGGGGAGACGAGGCACCCGGCCTTCACATAGTCGGCGTCTGGCAGGTGCATCTGCTGGGCAAGGCCGGCCTGAATTTCAACTTCAGCGCCGAGATCGATGAGTTTCTTGGCCGTTGCGGGCGTAATAGCCACCCGCGGCTCACCTAGGCGCGCATCTATGGGCACGAAGAATCTCATCAACCCCCCTCCGCAGGAATGAATGAATCATTCTGCGTTCCTACAGTACAACCCTGATGAGCAAATTCAATGCCTGCAGGTCGGGTCGACAACTAGAGAAGGTCGAATGCTTCCTTAGAGGCATAGCAGATGGGGCATTGCCATGAGTCCGGGAGGCTTTTGAAGGGGGTGTTGGGGGGTATTCCGTGGTCGGGATCGCCCACAGCGGGGTCGTAGACGTACCCACACGACGTACAGACCCATTTGGCCTGTCCCTCCGACCCTTGAGTGCTGTCAGCCATGGCGATGCCCCTTTGTGCGTTAAGAACCACGGGGAAAGTAGCCTATATCGATGGCTCAGAACAAGCAGTATATGCGCGTCTTTCCAATGGAATCTCACCAATACGTCCATATAACTATTGACAAAAAAGTTAAACATTCTGTTTTACTACCCGTTTTTTGCGCGTAGAGTGTCGCTCTCCAAATTTTTCCATCTTGGCATTCAGATTCGATGCCGCGGAGGGAGCCGGCAGCCAGCGACAGGCTGTGAGCCCCTCGGAATCCAAAAAGTCGGTTGAGGTTGTTGTGAAGAAGGCGCTGATAGGCGACAAGGGCCGTCATTTGGCCACGGTGCTGTTGGTTGGGCTCGTCATGCTCGCCACACAGATGGGGGCGGTGCGCCCATCTGAAGCGTTTGCGTCTACATCGCCCAGTCAAGGAAAAGCCCTTTCCTCTTCCGGTACCCCGAGCGTGTGGAGCGTGGATACTCGCATGGTGGCTGACTGTCTTGTTTCGGCCGTAATTCAGGTCGAATCGGGTGGTAATCCCCGCAAAGTCGGTTCTGCCGGGGAGCGGGGGGTGATGCAGATCAAGCGCGAGACTTGGATGGGCACCACGCGCCGGATGTATGGAAAGACTGTTCCGTTTGACCGCGCTTTTGATGAGTCCATGAATCGGCGTGTCGGAAGGGCCTATTTGGCGGAACTGCAGTCATTTCTTGCGCGGAATCGCAATCGCTGGCGGTCGGACGAGCGCTCGTTACTGTTGGCCTGCTACAATGCGGGACCGACGCGAGTCATGAAGGCTGGCTTTGATGTGCGGCGTCTTCCCCGGTCTGTGAGGAGCTATGTGGAGCGCGCCAGTGCGTTGCACGACTACTACCTTGAAGACAGCGCCCCGGCGGTCAAGGCTTTGTTGGCCACGGAGACTGGGGCGGGCCGGGGTCGGAGTTCCTGATCAGGGAACTGCTTCCGGTTCACTTGTCTTTCCGAAGAGTTTTGAATCGAATTCCTTCCGCTTGAGTCCCGTCAGCCGGTTCTCCTCGCCGCGGAGCAGCCCGCGGATGACCTCGATTTCCTCGGATGAGAAGTGGTGCCCGTTCAACCGGTGGCGCTGGAATGCATCGTAGGCGGCCGGCGCGACGGCGGAGGTTATCTTGGCAATGGCATCGGCGTACTGCCGGATTTCCCACTGGGCGTGTGGGTCCATCCTCAGTTCCAGAAAGTGGAACAGATTATGCAGATCCATCTGCCAGTACCACTGGGTGTAAAGGGAGAGGGGCAGGTTGATGCGCGCAAGCTCGCGTGCGATACCGTCGTTGATCAGCTCCTTGTAGGAGGCGTAGACGTTGCCTTGGTCCCGGCGCAGAATATCCAGCACCTTCTTTCGGAGCTCGGGTGGGACCTGCAGTTCATCGCGGCCTTGCTTATTGTCCTCGCTTTGCCCGGTGATCTGGTCGTCGGGCGGCAGGTAGCACTCGTCGGTCATCACGCTGTAGCGGCCGGAGATTTCGTTGATGCGTGCTGTGCGATGGCGAATCCACTGGCGTGCCACAAAGATGGGCATCTTGCAGTGGAACTCGAGGACCACATGCTCGAAGGGCGAGGTGTGCTGGTGGCGAAGCAGATAGTCGATCAGGATGGCGTCTTCACGAAAGGTCTTGGTGCCCGAGCCATAGGAAACGCGTGCCGCCTGAACGATGCGGCGATCGTTGCCCATATAATCGACGAGTCGGACGAATCCGTGATCGAGGACTTTGATCTCCGCATCGAGGAGCTTCTCTGCTTCAGGACTGAATTCGTGAGCCATGAGTATTCCCTCTTACAGTCGATCCCGGGTTCGATCCGTCTTCTCTTCGGTGAACTTTGTACATCGACGCGCTCTTAATCAAGCCAACACCTGCCTAATTACGCCATAGCCTCGCGAAGAACGAATGGCAGGATGCCTCCGTGGCGGTAGTACTCCACCTCGATGGCTGAATCGATTCGGCAACGTACGCTGAACTTTCGCAACCCGCCGTCGGACTTGGCTGTGACGGCAAGGAGCTTGCCGGGAGTGAGTTCGGCCGCGAGGCCGGCAATCGAGAACTCTTCGCGACCGGTGAGGCCGAGAGTTTCGGCTGTCTCGCCAGGGGTAAACTCCAAAGGAAGCACGCCCATTTCAACGAGGTTGCTTCGGTGAATGCGTTCGAAGCTTTCTGCGATGACAGCGCGGACGCCGAGGAGATATGTGCCTTTTGCCGCCCAGTCGCGCGAGGAGCCGGCACCGTAGAGCTTGCCGGCAAGGACGATCAGGGGCGTCTTCGTCGATTGATACTTCATGGCGGCATCGTAGATGGACGCGGTTTCGCCGCCGGGCAGATGCGTCGTCCAGCCGCCCTCGCGATCCACCATGCGGTTGCGGATGCGGATGTTGGCGAACGTGCCCCGGAGCATCACCTCGTGGTTGCCGCGTCGCGCCCCGTAAGAGTTGAAGTCCTTGGGCTGAACGCCGTTGCTCAGAAGGTATTGCCCCGCAGGACTGTCCTTCGGGATCGAGCCGGCCGGAGAGATGTGGTCGGTTGTGATGAAGTCGCCGAACAGCGCAAGCGCGCGCGCTCCGCTGATGTCGCTCAGTTGTGGCAACTGTCGGGGGAGATTGGATACGAACGGCGGCTCCTGGATATAGGTGGATGCGGGGTCCCATGTGTAGACGGGATCTGTGGCGTGCGGCAGGGCGTTCCATGCCGGGTTCGACTCGGCCACGTGAGCGTACAGGCGGCGATAGAGTTCAGGATCGGCGGCGTGATGCAGGAGTGCGCGCACCTCCGCCTCGGACGGCCAGAGATCACGGAGGTAGACCGGCTTGCCGTTCCGGTCGCGGCCGATGGGATCGGCCACGAGGTCGATATCCACGGTGCCGGCGAGGGCGAAAGCGACCACCAGCGGGGGTGAGCAGAGGAAGTTGGCCTTGGTGGCGGCGTGGATGCGGCCTTCGAAGTTGCGGTTGCCGCTTAGTACGGCGGCGGCGACGATCTTGCTCTCGCGGACAGCCTGCTCCATGGAGGGGTCCAGCGGTCCGCTGTTTCCGATGCAGGTCGCGCAGCCATAGGCCGTGACGTGGAACCCGAGCTTTTCAAAACTTTCGAGCAGGGCGGCCCGGCGCAAATAGGCGGTGACGACGCGGGAGCCGGGTGCCAGGCTGGTCTTCACCGTCTTCGGCACGGTCAATCCGCGTTCAACCGCCTTGCGAGCCACGAGGCCTGCCGTGAGCAGGATGTGAGGATTCGACGTGTTGGTGCAACTGGTGATGGAGGCGATGATGACGGAGCCGTGGGCAATTTCCCCGGACGGTGTGGGTGCCTTTTTCCCGAGGTCCGCCTCGGTCAGTCCGTAGCCGCGTTCCTTTACGGGAGCGGTGAGGGCCTTGCGGAACGCTGATTTCAGGTTGGGGAGGGGAACGCGGTCGTGCGGGCGCTTGGGACCGGCGACCGTGGGTTCGATGGTTTCGAGGTCCAGTTCGACCACGTCGCTGAAAACGGGATCCGGAGAGTCCGGGGACCGGAACATGCCCTGCAGTTTGCAGTAGCGCTCGACAACTTCGACCTCGTCGTCCGTCCGTCCGGTTTCGCGGAGATAGCGAAGAGTCTCTTCGTCGACGGGGAAGAAGCCCATGGTGGCGCCATACTCGGGGGCCATGTTGGCGACGGTGGCGCGGTCGGCCAGCGGAAGGGCATCAAGGCCGGGCCCGAAGAACTCGACAAACTGCTCCACGACACCCTTGGCGCGCAGGATCTGGGTGACGGTCAGCGCAAGATCCGTTGCGGTGACGCCGGGCCTCAGCTGCCCGGTGAGGCGGACGCCGGTGACGACCGGGGTGAGAATTGGAATGGGCTGGCCGAGCATGGCGGCCTCGGCTTCGATGCCGCCGACGCCCCAGCCGAGAACACCGAGGCCGTTGATCATCGTGGTATGTGAATCCGTTCCGACAAGCGTGTCCGGGAAGGCCACTCGATGGCCCTGGCCGTCGTCGCGCACGACGACGCATTTCGCCAGGTACTCGAGATTCACCTGATGGCAGATGCCCAGACCCGGCGGAATGATGCTGAGTTTCTTGAAGGCATTTTGCCCCCACCGCAAGAACTCATAGCGCGCGCGATTTCGTTCGAACTCAATGGCCATGTTGGCATCGAGTGAATCGGGTGTTCCGTAGCGATCGATTTGGACGGAGTGATCGATGACGAGGTGGACAGGAATCTGGGGCTCAATGCGTCGGGGGTCGCCACCGGCACGCTGCATGGCACTCCTCAAGGCAGCCAGATCGGCGACGCAGGGCACACCGGTGAAGTCCTGAAGAAGGATGCGGGAAGGCAGGAAGGGAAACTCCTTCTTCTGCTTGGCCGATGGGTTCCAGCGTGCCAGTGCGTCGGCGTGGTCCTTCGTATAGGCCGGGTGCGACTGCAGCCGGATCAAGGACTCGAGAAGCACGCGTATGGAGAAGGGGAGCTTGGCGAAGGAGACACCGATCTCCTGCTCCAGCAGGGCCAGGCTGTGGTAGTGCAGGGATTCTCCATTGGATAGAGTGAATGACTTCAGCCCGGATTCTGATCCGCTCATGGTTGCTCCTTCCAGCGCCGCGGCCAGGCGTTTATCCTGGGCGGTGCTTGAAGGTATTGTTTCGACCCGCGGTGTGTCAATCGGGTGTGGGGTTTTTCCTGCCTCCCGGTACTTTTTTATGGCATTCGAAGGTCGGTCTGGCTAAAGTTGGCGCCAGTCAATCCCAAGTTGCCATGCATGTTAAGGGATCACGCCTAATGGAGGTCATACGATGATGCGGAAGCTCCTCGTCGTTCTCGTTGCTGCCGTCGCACTCGGTACGGTCTGCAAAGCAGAATCCATGAAACCCCTTTTGACGAAGGACAACGCCTTCCCGGAAGCAGGGCATCCTGAAGTGGGCATCATCGGGCAGTATGTCGAGGTACCCGAGGAGAACGGTCCGGACATTGGATATGATCGGTACACGATGGGGCCGTACCTGCGTTACGGGCTGTTCAAGAATCTTGCGGTATATGGCAGGGTGCCCTACGTCTATAACAAGCCTGAAATTGGGGATGCGGAGCAGGGTCTTGGCGATGTCGCTGTGGGTGTGGAGTTCTTGGCGTACGAGGATATCTTCAAGTATCCCTTCATCATTCCCCACGCCGAGATGACCTTGAGCACAGGCGATGAAGACAAGGGGTTGGGTGTTGGTGACAACGAGTTCTTTGTGGGTGTCTCCGTGGGCACGGTCGTGGACGATATGTTCCATTACATAGCGGATTTCACCTATCACGTGCGCGGTGAGGACAAGAACGTCGCGATCTTCAGCGGCACGTTCATGTGGGATCTGAACGATCAATTTTCACTCCTCGCGGAAATTCGGGCCACTGACGATGACGGCGATGAGTGGACCGAAGACGATGACAACCCCGTGCTTGTCCAGGGCGGCATGTACTACAAGGCTACGGATGCCTTGGGTATTGGCATCTACGCCGGCGGCACTCACAACTCGGCAGAGGATGTTGTGCTTTCCGGGAAGGCGTCCTACAGCTTCTGATCATTTGCCTCGTTGTCGGGGAGTGGTGTCATGAACAAGGGCAATTCACCCTACGCCTGCCATATCTTTATCTGTGTCAACGACCGTCAGGGCGCCCGCAAGTCGTGTGCGGATGGCGGCACGGTGAAGCTCAAGGATTACTTCAAGGATCAGGTGGCCAAGCGTGGGTTGAAGCCTCGCGTTCGGGTGTCGCACAGCGGTTGCATGGGTCTGTGTGAGAAGGGGCCGAACGTGATGCTTTATCCGCAGGGCCTCTGGTTCAGTGGGGTGGGCGAGGGCGATGCGGACCGCATACTCGACATCGTGCAGGAACTGGTGGCGTCGTAATCCTTGTCTGTTTTCTTCCTTCTGGCGTCTGTGGGACGTGCTTGCATTTGACCCCTCCCGTGTTAGCGTTGTGAACGCAAAGCGATCAAGGGAGGAGGGCCCTATGCCGGAATCTGAGATCGGGGTTGTGACGCATTACTTCGGGCATGTCGACGTGGCGGCCGTGAGTTTGACCGCGGGGGATCTTGCCGTGGGCGATACGATTCACGTCAAGGGACACACGTCAGATTTCACGATGAAGGTGGAATCGATGCAGATCGATCATGCTGAGGTCAGCGTGGCGCGTAAGGGGCAGAACGCGGGTATCCGTGTGCCGGCCCGTGCCCACGAGCATGATGTGGTGTTCAAAGTGACGCCCTGACGTCTTTGCGGCGAACGGATTTCGTAATGGCGGTGCGCTCTTAGGAGGTGCGCCCTGCCGGTTTTCCTATTTGTCGAGGAGTGCGAATGGAGAAGCTGGATATCAAGCTGGATAATCTGGATCGTTCGTTTCCGGATCACTTCACCTCGGAACAGGTCGCGCAGGCCAAGACGTTGTTCTTGAAGCGACTTTCGCTTCTGGCGCACCGTTTCTACGGCGGCAAGATGCAGACAGTGCCCAAGGTGGGGGCGTTCGGATTCAACTGGTTTAACGTCTGGTACACGCCCGGTGTTTCGCAGGTTTCGACCGCCATCCGAGACGATCATGACCAGTCGTACGAGCTCTCCAATCGTGGCAACTTGGTGGCCATTGTCAGTGATTCCACGCGCGTCTTGGGCGACGGCAATGTCTCGCCATCCGGGGGGTTGGGCGTCATGGAGGGCAAAGCTTTCCTGATGAAGTACCTCGGCGGTGTGGACGCCACAGCCCTGTGCATTGACAGTCGTGGCAAGGACGGCAAGAACGACCCGGACGCCGTGATTGATTTTGTGAAGCGATGCCAGCCGAGTTTCGGTGCCGTCAATCTCGAGGATATATCACAGCCTAACTGCTACCGGATCCTGGATGTTCTGCGCGAGGAATGTGAAATCCCGGTTTGGCATGACGACGCGCAGGGCACCGGGTGTGTCACCCTTGCAGGACTGATCAACGCGCTCAAGGTGGCGGGGCGGGATATCGAAAAGGCACGCATGGTGTTCTACGGTGCGGGGGCCTCGAACACTACGATTGCCCGGCTGATCATGGCTGCAGGTGCGGATCCGGCGAATGTTGTCATGTTCGACAGCCACGGTTCATTGGGGCGGCATCGTGATGACGTGAAGGCGGATGCGCGTTTCTACCGAAAGTGGGAGATCTGCGAGCAGACCAATCCCAAGGGTGTGCGTGAGATCGATGAGGCCATGAAGGGCGCAGACGTGCTGATTGCGCTTTCCAAGCCCGGGCCGGATACGGTGAAGTCCTCATGGATTCGGGCGATGGCTGCCAAATCAATTGTGTTTGCCTGCGCGAATCCGATTCCGGAGATCTATCCCCACGCGGCAAAAGAAGCCGGCGCGTTCATCGTGGCCACGGGTCGCGGTGATTTTCCAAATCAGGTCAACAACTCCGTGGGCTTTCCGGGCATTCTGAAGGGCGCGCTGCTGGTTCGGGCGAGGAAGATCACCGACAACATGGCGATCACGGCGGCGCGGTCGTTGGCGTCGTTTGCTGAAAACAAGGGTCTCTCGCCGGAGTATATTATACCTACGATGGAGGAGGCTGGCGTTTTCCCCCAGGAAGCGCGGGATGTTGCCATGCAGGCCGTGAAAGATGGTGTGGCCACGGCGTTTCTCTCTGCCGAGCAGGTGTATGCGAAGGCGCGGGCCGACATCGACTGCTCGAGGCAGTTGTTGGAGAAGATGATTTCGGATGGTTTTGTGCTGCCGCCGCCGCAGGCGATGCTGGACGAAGCCATGGGGTGGGCCTTGGATCAGGTGAAGAAGTAGGTGTTCAGGGCTTGGGGTGGTTGTTGTGAACTAGGGGGGGGCTGATGAAAGAGTGTTCCGGCTTCACTATGGTCGAGATCATGATCGTGGTGGTGCTGATCGGCATGCTGGCCGCCATCGCTGTTCCCTCCTATGTCCGCGCGCGCGCAGAGTCGCAGGCGGAGGCTTGCGTCAATAATCTGCGCCAGATCAGCGGGGCGAAGGACCGGTGGGCCATCGAGAACGGCAAGACAGATGGCGCTACCGTGCAGGATACGGACATCCTTCCGTACTTCATTGAGAAATGGCCCAAGTGCCCCGGGGGTGGTACTTATACCATGAACCCGGTGGGGACATCGCCGACGTGCAGCCATGGCGGGAAGCACGTGTTCAACTAGGCGCTGCAGACTTCGCAACATTTTCACTTGACGCTACTTGCGAAGGTGGCAATCTACACTGGAACCAAGGGGGTCATCCTGTCATCTCGTGTTTTCTTCGGGGCGTAGGCTGGAGGGCGGGGAGGGTCCGGTTCTGGCTGGACCGACACGGATGAAAGGTGGATCCGGACTACTACGGCGACAGCCAACCTACAGTGGAAAGGAGCTGGAGATGAGGCATTCGGCACGGTTATTCCTTCTTGTCGGAGTCGTAATGGGGGCAGTGGTGTCTGTTCAGACCGCGAGTGCGGCCGGATTCGGACTCTACGAGGGAAGCGCGAGAGCTAATGCGCAGGGCGGTGCCGTCGTGGCGCGCGCTGATGATCCGTCGGCCATCTATTACAACCCAGCAGGTATTACGCAGTTGTCCGGGCTGCAGATCATGGCTGGCGCAACGATGATCGGCCCCAAGACGGAGCTGACCACCATGACCCCGATGGGCAACGTCACCACGGAGTCCGAAGACAACTGGTGGATTCCGCCACACCTCTATGCAACTTACCAGCTGCAGGACAACATCTGGTTGGGCTTTGGTATGTATTCCCGGTTCGGTCTCGGTACGGAATTCGATGAAGACTGGCCCGGCCGCTACAACAGTTACAACGCGGTGATCAAGAGCCTGCATTTCAACCCCAACATTGCGGTCAAGGCTACGGATAAGCTCTCGCTGGCCGCCGGTGTGTCCGCGGTGTGGTTTGACTTGAAGCTTCAGCGGAAGCTCCCGTACAGCGAAACACAGGATCTGGACATGACGCTGGAAGGTGATTCCATCGGCTATGGTTTCAATCTTGCTTTGCGCTATGAAGTGCTCGACTGGATGGCGCTGGGCGCATCCTACCAGAGCCGCGTCAAGGAGACGGTCGATGGCGATGTGGATATCCAGATCGGCAGCACCGGGGCGGAAGGCGATGTGGAATTGCCGGATATGCTGATGCTGGGCGTGGCGTTTGAACCCATGGAGAAACTGAGCCTCGAAGTCGGCGCAGTCTACACCGGATGGTCCTCCTACGACGAGTTGGCCGTCGACTTCAGCAACCCGATGTTGCTTGGTCCCAGCGCGGTTAGTACCAAGAATTGGGAGAACACGTGGCGGTATTGCATGGGCGCCGAGTATGAACTGAGCGACAAGTTGGCCCTGCGTGCCGGCTATGTGTACGATGAAGAGCCCAGCCCGAATGAGACGGTCGATTATCTCGTGCCGGCGAACGACCGGCAAATTCTCTCGATCGGCGCCGGGTACAAGATCGGGGACTGGACGATCGACGCCTCCTACAGCTATCTGATGATTGCCGACCGGCATATCCATATGCGCCTCGAAGACGGCGTGTTGGATACGGAAACCGGCAATGGCGATGCCCACATGATCGGGCTGAGCGTGTCGACGAAGATCTGATCTGTAGTGTGCTTCAGGAAGAGCCCGGGTTGAGCAAGCCCGGGCTCTTCGTTTTGAGGCGTGGCGGCCGGCTGGAATCGTGGCTATAGTGGGGCGTGGATCAGACATAGGTTGGAGTGAAGTCATGGCAAGCATTCGGTGTCCTGTAAAAGAGGCCTCTCTCATTTCGCAGCATGAACCGGCGATTTTGGTGAAGGATCGGCGGTTCATCTACTCCGAGTACGACCAGTACGTCTCGGTCACGACAGAGCGGTTCAGGGCCATGGGCGTAACACCTGGTGAACGCGTGGCGTTGATGGTGGCAGATCAGTGGCAACTGGCTGTATTGATGATGGCCCTTCTTCGCGCGGGCGGTGTCGCCTGCCCCTTGTCGCCGCGGGCCAAGTCGGCGGACTTGGCGGCGTTTCTTCAGGGGATGGGGTGTCGCCGAATCGTAGGGGCAGGAGCCGAGGTCGTCACAGTGCCCGACGTCCGCGCTTACGATCCGGAGGATGTCGTTGCCTTCTTCTCGGAGACAACGCCCGAGGAGTCTGGTGCCATGATTCCCATGGAGCAGCCTGCGACGCTCTTCACCTCCGTTGATGCGACGGGAAGGAGCCGCGTGGTTGCGCACTCGTACGGCAGTCTCTACTACGGGGCCAAGGGATTTAACCATGGTATGCGCGCGTCCTCGCACAGCCGGTGGCTTCTGCTATCGCCGCTGTGGACGCAGGATGGATTCTGTACGGCGTTCCGCTGCGCGATGAGTGGTGGGACGTTGGTGATTCCCGGCACACGCCAGCCTGTGGTGGATGCTGTAGAGGAATACGGCGTGACACACCTATTTGCCGATGCCGCGGTGGTTGAGGAACTGTTGAGCTGCGAGAAAGGTGAGGACGTATTGTCTACCTTGGGTGTGATCCTTGTGGATGCTCCGGAGGTGCCTCGTGGGCTGGTGGAGCGCGGCAAGCTTTGGAATATCAGGGTATGTTGCAGTTTCAGCCTGCCTGAAATGGGGCCTTATGTGACGTTGAACAGGCCTGATGCAGCGCCGGACAAACGGCATGGGGCCGGACCCATCCTGAAGTACGCGGAGGTGCAGATTGCGCCTGATGGGGAAATCTTGGTCCGAGGCCAGATGCTATTTGACGGCTACCTGGAGCAGGGGGATATCCGTCGTCCGTTGACGGCAGACGGATGGTTTGCCACGGGTAGGAAGGGTGGCATCGATGAGTCCGGTTGTCTTCTGGTTACGAAGTAGCATTGCCGATCAGGCCCGCACTTCCATGTTGCGGAAGGCCAGCATGCCGATCGAGAGGATGCCTGCGAGGTAGCACAGGGCATACACGGCAACGCGGGCTACATAGGTCCACGGGATCGTGCCGGCGTTTAGAGCATCCGTGACCCAGAAGTGCTGCCAGTTGGGGATTATCCGGTACAGCGCGGCGGCAACGTGGCTCTCCGCGGCATGCCGGCCGAAGAGATAGTCCGACATCAGCCCGAGCATCAGCAGCACGCTGCAAATCGAAAGCGTCGGCACGGCATCCAGACGGGTGGCCAGGCTTACCGCAATTCCCGCGAGCACGATGATGGCGAGCGCAACGAGCAGACTTGCTGCAACGTGTTTCCATGCATAGAAGGCGCCAAACGCCGTCGCCATATGCCCCCCTGAATCGAGCAGCCCCACGATGACAAATGCGATTGCCACGGCGATCAGAAGCAGAACAAAGGCTGCCGAGGCAAAGGGGCGACGGGTAAAGAAGTTCCACGCGCCGGCAATGGCAAACGCCAGAAGTGGGGCCGCGAGCGCCGGGCCCATGGCCCACCAATCGAGTTGAAAATCCCCGCTCGCTGCGCGGACGCTCATCAGCGTCATGGCGGAGGCCCCGGCCGAGAAAAGCATTGTCACCAAGGCGATGCCGGAGAACTTGGCCAGGAAGAAGAGCTCTCGGTTCACCGGCTTGGCCAGGACGGAGGCGACCGTGCCGCGGCGAATCTCGTGGGTCAGGGCCGCACAGGCGGCATAGGTGCCGAGCACGAGTCCGCAGACAAGGTGGAACGCCATGCTGCTGTCGCGAACGAGTTTCTCTCCCTCGCCGAGCGTGTGTGTGATGAGAACAGGAAACAGCGCGATCATCAGGTAGCAGGTGGTGCTGACGAGAAGGCAGATGGGCTGACGGATGGCCTCCAGTACCGCCAGACGCATCACTGCCACGAATTGCCGAAATGATCGCTTCATGGGCCGGGAACTTTGTTGTAGTTGAATCTCTCCTGAGAGGTTAGAGTAGCGCCGCGTTTTTCTCAAGAACACGTATCGTGTCATGGGGCCATGGCTTGTCATAGCAGTCGTGCTGGGCTTGGTGGAAGGAATCACCGAGTTCCTTCCCATTTCTTCCACAGGGCATCTGATTCTGGCCGGTCGCCTGATGGGTTTCAACGGGGCGACCGCCGGGAGTTTTGACATCTTCATTCAGTTGGGGGCCATCGCGGCGGTGTTGTTTGCCTATCCGGGACGCTTCGTCCGGCTGGCGAATTTGAAGGCCACGGACGGTTTCGCCGGTACGCGGGGGATTCTGTTGCTTGGACTGACCACGGTACCGGGCCTTGTGGTGGGGGGCTTGTTTCACGAGTCGGTGAAGAAGTACTTGTTCAACCCGACGAATGTGGCCATTGGTCTGGCTGTCGGCGCGGTGTGGATCATCCTGGCTGAGCGGTTTATGCCCAAGCCGGAGAAGACATCGGTTGATGGGCTGACATGGAAAGAGGCGTTGGCGATTGGCTGTTTCCAATGCCTGGCCTTATGGCCCGGCATGTCGAGATCGGCGTCGACCATCCTCGGCGGCATGGTGGTCGGTCTTGATCGGCGCAGTGCGGCCGAGTACTCGTTCTTCGCCGCGGTGCCGATGTTGCTGGCTGCGTGTCTATTTGACCTCTGGGAGAACATCGGTCTCCTGACGATGCAGGATGTGCCGCTGTTTGCCGTGGGTTTGTTGGTGTCGTTTGTCTCCGCATGGATCGCGGTGCGATTCCTTGTCCGGTTTGTCGCTCATCACACGCTCGAGCCGTTCGGATGGTATCGGCTGGCGGTGGCCGCGGTTGTCTTTCTGGCTGTTCGATAGCCCTGCTTCAATGACTGCGGCCCGATCTCTACAGTGGGTTTCTGTGAGGAGCAGGGTGGACATCGGTGACCTATTTCTTTACGATGGGCACACTGCAACCTGTTGAGGTGAGTGTTATGAACGAACCAGTTCTCTGCATCACGGTGTTGTTCTTTCTCGGCTGGGTTATCTACCTGAAGCTGCAGATCAGCGACCTGAAACGCGAGGTGGCCAAGCTTACCGAAGCGTTGAAGTTGAAGATCAAGGTGGCCACGCACGACGCTGAAGTATCCTAGGGCGACAGCCTGTTTTCTCGCTAACCGGTTGGAGGATGTGGGGCCTATCGTGGCCGCTGCCTCAGCGGTTGTGTTCCGTTCGCGCCCATTCGATTTCCTTCTTCCACGAGTACAGCACCGGCACGACGAAGAGGGTGATCAGTTCGAAGACCATGCCGCCGAAGCTCGGAATGGCCATGGGCACCATCACATCCGCGCCGCGGCCGGTTGACGTCAGCACCGGCAAGAGCGCGAGGATAGTGGTCGCCGTCGTCATGAGACAGGGGCGAATGCGGCGCAAGCCCGCGCGGACAACAGCCTCGCGAATCTCAGGTCTGGACGCTGGTTTCAGGTTGGCGAAAGACTGTCCGAGGTAGGTGGCCATGACGACGCCGTCGTCGGAGGCGATGCCAAACAGGGCGAGGAAACCTACCCATATGGCGACACTCAAGTTGATGGTATGGACCTGAAAGAGATCCCTGAGATTCATCCCCAATATGGAGAAGTTCAGGAACCAGGGCTGGCCGTACAGCCAAATCATGATGAACCCGCCGGCCCAAGCCACGAAGATGCCGGAGAAGACGAAGAATGTGACCAGCGTCGAGCGGAATTGGAAGTAGAGGATGAGGAAGATAATGAAAAGGGCAAGCGGGATCACGACCAGGAGTTTTTGCGTCGCCCTGACTTCATTCTCGTAGTTGCCGGCAAAGGTGTAGCTCACGCCGGCGGGTAGTGTGGCAGCGCCTGTCTCAAGCTGTCCCCGGAGATACTCCTGGGCCTGCTGAACCACGTCAACCTCGGCTGCGTCGGGTTTCTTGTCGAAGAGGACATAGCCGGTGAGGAAGGTGTCCTCGCTCTTGATCATGTCGGGGCCGCGGACGTAACGGATGTGGGCAAGCTGGATGAGGGGAACCTGTGCGCCGTCCATGGCGGGTACGAGGATGCGCTCGAGCGCCTCCATATTGTCTCGCAGTTCGCGCAGGTAGCGAACGCGAACGGGATATCGTTCGCGGCCCTCCACCGTGGTGGTGATCGGCTCTCCACCGATGGCCGTTTGGATGACCATCTGCGCATCCTCGATCGATACGCCGTAGCGGGCCGCAGCCTGCCGATCCAGAACGATCTCAACGTAAGGCTTTCCGATGATGCGGTCGGCGATGACCGTGGATGGCTCGATCATGGGCACGTTCTTGAGAAGGCGCTCAAGTACGAGCGCCGCCTGCTCGATTGACGGAAGGTTCGGCCCCTTGACCTTGATACCCATGGCAGCACGCATGCCGCTCTGGAGCATAACGACGCGCGTGGCAATGGGCTGGAGGCGTGGAGCCGACGTGCTGCCGGGGACGGCGGCGACTGCGACGATGATATCCCAGATGTCGTTGGGCTTTTGGATTCCAGGCCAGGTTTCGCGTCCGGGATTGAGGTCGGGATCAAGCGCGGGTCTCCAGAGAAGGAAGGGTTTACCGCGTGGATCGGGGATCAGAAGGCCGTTGTCGTCGCGGGCATAGCGGCCGTGGACCGTGTAGGGCCGCCCGTCGGGCGCAGGCACGGGTTCGCCCTTCTCGTTGCGGAAGAGATCAGTGGCCTTGGCGTCAAAGCGATAGGACAGCCGCTTGCCGTCGCGGTTCACAAGATACTGGGGGTGATAGGTGATGACGGTCTCGAACATCTGTATAGGGGCCGGGTCGAGCGGGCTGTCAGCGCGACCGAGTTTGCCGACGGCGGTTTCCACCTCGGGAATGGCGGAGATGGCGCGATCCTGAATCTGAAGAACGTCAAGTGCCTCGCCGATGGACGCGTGGGGCATGAGGGTCGGCATGAAGAGGTAGGATCCTTCATCGAGAGGCGGCATGAACTCCTTGCCGAGCCCGGGGAATTGATGGGCGAACCACGAGATGGGGCGTGACAGTCTCAAGGGGCGCGGCAGCCATCCGAAGACGGGTTCAAACCCCAGCCAGGTCATGAGGCCGAGCATGGTGATCAACAGGGGTATGGAAAGGAACGTCAACTTGTGGGCGAGGCACCAGCGAAGGATGCGTTCATAGGACTTGTGGAAGAGATGGAAGACAAAGATTAAAAGGCCGACGAGTCCGCCGACAAGGACGACATTGCGGATCATTCCGCGGTCCGGGCCGAGCGGCAGCCAGTGTTGGGCAAGGAACAGCAGCGCCAGTACGACCAGCAGCCACATCGTGATCTTTGCAAGCTTCGATGTCTGAGATGGCGGCAAGTACGCTTTGGAGATTGCGATGAGAGAGACGAGTGCGACGATTACGCCAGCCCACCAGGCGACGTGAAAACCCAGCCCAATCCCGAGGAGGGCAAGGATCGCCAGGAGTGCGTGACGCAGGCGTGCGGATTTGACCCTGCCCGCAAACAGTACGTGAGCAAGTGTTGGAATAATGGTCAGCGCGACAATGACGGAGGAGAGCAGGGCGAAAGTCTTGGTGAAGGCCAGGGGTTTGAAGAGTTTTCCCTCAGCGGCCTGCATGGTGAAGACGGGGAGGAAGCTGACAATCGTCGTCGAGATCGCGGCGACCACGGCGCTGCCAACCTCGCTGGATGCCCGATAGATAATGCCGAAAGCGTCCTTGTAGCCGAGCGTGAGACGCTCCGGAACAAAGTCGGGATCCGTGTCTGCATCGGTGACGAGCTGCCTGTCTGCATGATCCAGCTTGGCCTGTGCAGCGCTCAGATGCTTGATGATATTCTCGCAGATGATGATGCCCATATCGACCATCGTGCCGATGGCGATGGCGATGCCGGAGAGCGCGACGATATTGGCGTCCACGCCAAAGAGTCTCATGGCGATGAAGCACATCAATACAGCCAGAGGAAGTACGGCGGAAATCAGCAGGGAACTGCTGAAATGCAGAAGCATGATCATCACCACGATGATGGTGACGAGAATCTGCTCCGTGATGGCGGAGTTGAGAGTGCCGAGGGTTTCATAGATGAGACCTGTGCGGTCGTAGAATGGCACAATGTGGACCTGGCTCTCGCGGCCGTCGGGCAAGGTCTTACGGGGTAGGGAGGGGGCTATTTCCTCGATTTTTTGTTTCACGTTCTTGATCACGGCGAGCGGGTTCTCGCCGTGACGTACGACCACAACGCCGCCCACGACTTCGGCGCCGTCCTTGTCCAGGGCCCCGGTGCGAAGCGCGGGTCCGATACTGACTGTGGCGACATTACGGATGTAGATGGGGGTATTGCCGGTCGCCTTGATGACCGTGTTTTCAATGTCGCCGATGTTCTTGATGAAGCCGACACCCCGGATGATGTAATCGGCGCGGTTAATTTCCATGGTGCGCGCGCCGGTATCGAGATTGGCTTTCTGAACGGCACGGTACACCTCTTCAAGCGTCACCCTGTGGGCGCGCATAGCATCGGGATCAACGTCGACCTGGTACTCCTTCACGAAGCCGCCAACGGAGGCGACCTCGCTGACTCCTTCGGCTGCCAACAGGGTGTAGCGAACGGTCCAGTCCTGAATGGAGCGAAGTTCCTGCAGGTCCCAGCCGCCGGTGGGGTGGCCATCGCGGTCCCGACCCTCGAGGGTGTACCAGAAGACTTGCCCCAGCGCCGTGGCATCCGGGCCAAGTCTGGGTTGGACGCCGACGGGAAGCGAACCGGCCGGAAGGCTGTTCAGACGTTCAAGCAGGCGCGATCGGGCCCAGTAGAAGTCGACCTTCTCGCGAAAGATGACATAGATACTGGAGAAGCCGAACATGGAGAAGCTGCGGATCGTTTTGACTTCAGGTACCCCAAGCAGCGCGGCGGTCAGGGGGTACGTGATCTGGTCCTCAACATCCTGTGGAGACCGGCCGGACCAATCGGTAAACACGATCTGCTGGTTCTCACCGATGTCGGGGATGGCGTCGACGGGCACGGGATCACGTGGAAGCAGCGGCACTGCCCAGTCGAAGGGTGCCACCATGACGCCCCAGAGCGTGACGAAGATGACAAGCAGACTGACGACCAGCTTGTTGCCGAGGCAGAAATGAATGACTCGGTCCACGAATGTCTTCGGATCTGGATCCGGATCAGTTGGCTGATGAATGGAGCTCATTCGTTTCTCCCGTCAGTGATGGTCGTGTCCAGGAGTGGTTGAGGTCATTGGGGCCATGGTGTGGACGGCGGTCTCCGGTGCGGCCGACATCATGCTGGGTTTGGCCTGTATTTGCATGGCGCTATCGATCTTGAAGGCGCCTTGAACCACGATCTGTTCGTCCGGGCTCAGTCCGGAGAGGACGACGTAGTTATCTCCGGCGCGGGGGCCCAGTGTCACCTCGCGGCCTTCATAGCGACCGGGCTCTGTTTGGACGTAGACGACGGCACGGCGGCCGGTGATGAGAGGGGCGCTGGCCGGGATCACCAGGGGCGGCTCGTCCGCTGCGCCGTGAACGAGGCCCAGTGATTCCGCGCTAACCAAGGGCATGCCGCAGATATCGCATGTGCCGGGCTGATCCTTGACGATTTCGGGATGCATGGGGCTGACCCATTTCCCGGCCATTTCAGGGTGAACGATGGATCCATCCGCCGTGACCTGTGCCGTGACGGTGGCTCGAACAAACATGGCGGGGCGCAGTGCCATGTCTGCATTGGGCACGTTCAAACGTATCTTCATGGTCCGCGTCATGTCATCGACGGCGGGAGGGATGAACGAGACGAAGCCGGTAAATGTTTTTCCGGGAAGTGCTTCCACGGTGAAGGAGACATGCTGGCCGTAGCGGATGAAGGGCATATCGCTCTCATAGGCATCGAGGACAACCCACACATGCTGAAGATCGGCGACGCTGCCGAGTGGTTGTCCACGATTGAGCCAGCTGCCCTCGTGGCCGCCCATGGACACGAGGACGCCATCTGCGGGGCTGTAGACGGTAAATGTCTTGGAGAAGTTGTTCTTGGCGAGCATGTCGTCGATCTGCTGGTCGGTCACACCAAAGAGTTCCAGTTTGCGGCGCGCCCCTTCGAGCAGGGTTGGGTTGGGGCTTGAGCCGGGAGCTCCTCTTGCGATGAGAAGTTCCTTGGCGGCAGTATAGACCTCCGGGCTGTAGAACTCCGCCATGTGGTCCCCCTTGCGGACGGGCACGCCGACATAGTTCACGTAGAGCCTGTCGATGACGCCGTCGGTCAACATGGCCACCTCGCGGATCGTGGTCTCGTCGTACTCGACCTTGCCGGCGAGGTGCAATTCGGACGTTACGAACTTTCTTTCCACTGGAGCGGTAAGAACAGAGGCGATGCTTATCGCCGCCGGTGACAGCGACAGCGAGGGGACGCCCGCAGCGGATGCTGAATCCTCGCCGATGGAGACGGGAATGAGGTCCATTCCGCAGATGGGGCACTGGCCGGGTTGCGGCTGGTGAATCTGCGGGTGCATCGAGCACGTCCAGAACGCCACGGCGGACGATTGGTTGGTCTGCACATCTGGCGAGGAAGGCTTGTGGGTCGGGCGGAGAACGAACCATGCGGCCACGAGAGCGACAGCGACAAGCACGGCAATGATGTATTTGCGTTTCATGGGATGACCTCCTGTTGGGCGGGAGCAAGTGCGGTGGTCGGAACCGGTGTTGCGGTCAGGGCCTCGACATGCGCGACCTGCTCCTCGCGATCGGCTCGCGCCCGTTCGTGGTTGAGCTGTAATTCCAGCAGCGTACGCTCGGCGTCGAGGACGCTGGCGAAATCCAGAAGGCCCGACTCAAACGAATCGAGCGCGGCTTGCAGCGCCTCCTGGGCACGGGGGATGAGAGTGTCCTGGTAGAGGGTGATGCGGCGCTCGGCATCGTACACGCCGTAGAGCGTAGAGCGAAGTTGCGCGAGAAGTGTCCGGACAAGATTGTCGCGACGGGCTTGGACAGCCTGTTGACCGGCCTCGGCTTCACGGACGCCGGCGCGATAGCTGGACTGCCAGAGAGGGATGCTGAGTCCCACCATGCCCATGACATCCCCGTTGACAGCGGGATCGTCGGCCTCGGTGTACCGAACCCCCAGTTCGAAATCGGGGAGGGAGCGTTTCCGGGCAAGGCTGCGAAGTTCCGCCTGCTCCCGCGACATGGCGTCGAGCATCGCGAGTTCCGGGTTTTGCTTGAGCATGAGCTGTTCTGCATCGTTGGTGCCGAGGCTGAAGGTCTGGGTTTCGAAGACGGGCGGCCAGGGGAGCGTGGCGTCCGGCGTGCGGCCGAGTGCGGCGTTGATTCGGGCGGCAGCCGGCGCGCGCATGTCTTGCAGGGATGAGAGGGTGTTCTCCTGCTGGCCGAGTTCCACCTGTGTTTGCAGCACGCTGGCGATCGGAGCGCCGCTTTGTTGGCGGGCTTGGGCGACCTGCTCGATCTTGCGGAGGTAGGAGACACTATCCTGAGTCAAAGCAATGGAACGGGCCAAGTACCAATACTCGAACCATGCGGTCTTGAGTTCGCTTCGCACCTGGAGTTTCTGTGCCTCCCAGCGGAGGCGATCGGATTCTGCCCGTGCTATGGCCACGCGTCCCTGCAGGGATCGCTTTCCAAATCCTGGATACATCTGTTTGAGCCAGAAGCGCTGCATGGATGGATCGTCCATCGGCTCGATGTCGTATTCGAAGCGTGGATCGGGAAGAGCCTTGCTCTGAGAGATGCGCTCACCAGCCGCGCGCCACTGTTCGTGCGCGTCCATAGCAGCCGAGTTGTTTGATTCGCTGAAATCGAGGAGGTCTTTCAGCGTTGCGTGCGGCGGCAGATCGTCCTCCGCCGCGGCGGTGACACCAATGGGTACCGCAAGCACAAGGGACATGGTCAGGAGAAGCTTTGTCAGATCAGCCAAAAGACCGGTTTTCATATTCAACCCCCCGTACAGAACAGATGCTGCACACTACACCCCGACAAGGCGGGGCACCCACAAACCAGTACGGCTGGTCTAGCACAGGAAGGTACAGAGGAGCAGGTAAGTCTGTGTGGAAGCTGGCGGGTAATCATTTGCCGTTGCTGCGGATTGACTGAGAAAGATGTCGTGGTTTGGAGTTGGGATGGGGGCAGCCAAGGCAAGCAGGGGCGACGGGTCCGGGATGGTTGCAGTATCCGGCATCTCGGCGCCGGGCGGGGGCCTTCCGCAAAAGCAGATCGGGGTGGGTGCGGTGCTCATCTGGGAGTTGGGCTCTGCCTGGCAGCAGCATGGCGCGCTGCAGCCAGAGCAACAACCGGCGGCAAGAACCGGCGTCGCCGCAGCGATGAAAAGAAGGGCAACAACTATGGACAGAGAAGTTTTCATCCTCGCCTCAACATAGCCCGTGTGAAGCCGCTTTTCAAACGGGTCGTCAGGATCAGCGGTTCAGGACGGAGCGAATCCTGTTGGCCAAGGCTTCCTGTGTAAAGGGCTTGAAGATCAGCGGTGCCTTGTGTCCGTCGGGGCCCTGCTCGACAAAGGGCGTATCGGTGAAGCCGGACATGAAGAGCACGCGGAAGTCCGAGCGAATCTCGCGCAGGCGTTTCACCAGGTCAGGCCCGCCGATATGCGGCATGACCACATCGGAAAGGACGAGGTGAATGGGTTCCTTGTGCCTTTCGCAAATGAGGAGGGCTTCGCCTCCGTGTCGTGCCTCGAGGACCCGGTAGCCGATTGATTCCAGAATGCGCACCGTCAGGCGGCGCACGGTGTCTTCGTCTTCCACAACAAGAATGGTTTCTGTGCCGTGTGGGAGGTCTTGCGTCTCCCCGGCTGCAGTTTGCCCGGATGGAGGCGGGACGCAGGGGAAGTAGATGCGGATGGCCGTGCCCTTGCCCTCAACGGAGTCGATATCGATGAAGCCGTCGAATTGACTGACGATACTGTAAACGATGGAAAGGCCCAGGCCGGTGCCCTTGCCGCGCTCCTTGGTGGTGTAGAACGGCTCAAAGCAGTGTTCCAGAACGTCCGGGGGCATTCCTGTGCCCGTGTCGGCCACGGAGAGGAGGGCGTAGCGGCCGGGGG
>Ga0116158_10000581_pt1 | contig 35780 bp, 31 predicted proteins | sample AD_UKC052_MetaG_FD_89883 | JGI IMG/M metagenome (GOLD analysis project Ga0116158, IMG submission 89883) | Active sludge microbial communities of municipal wastewater-treating anaerobic digesters from USA - AD_UKC052_MetaG | ecosystem: Engineered > Bioreactor > Anaerobic > Digestate | place: USA... | reverse complement strand
TATCCCGACATCCAGATGGGTTTGGAATACATGAAGACCAACGGTGTGCAGGCCGCATACAAAAACCACTTCAGGGTAGCAGGTGTTAAGCTAAGCCTCGATGGATCTCCTTCGGGAAAAACCGCCTGGCTTACCAAACCATACAAGGTACCGCCCAAGGGTATGCCCAAAAGTTACAAAGGCTATCCGGCTGTACCCGATATGGCTGTTCTCAATAACTTGGTGGGCGAAGCCTTTAAAAACAACTGGCAGATTATTACCCACTGCAATGGTGATGCTGCGGCTGACGCTTACATTAAGGCAGTACGATTGGCAGCGGACCAATATGGGAATAATAACCGCCGAACTGTAATGATACATGCCCAAACCGTGCGCGAAGATCAGTTGGACTCCATGAAGGTGCTCGGTATTATTCCCTCCTTTTTTTCCATGCATACCTATTATTGGGGCGATTGGCACCGCGATGAAACCCTGGGCAAAGAACGGGCTTACCGCATTTCGCCAACCGTTTCAACCCTCAACCGGGATATGATATTTACCCAGCACCACGATGCGCCGGTTGCCTTCCCCGATGCATTGCGGGTGCTGCATTCCACCGTAAACAGGGTAAGCCGCAGCGGCGATGTGATTGGCCTCGACCAAAGGGTAACTCCCTATATTGCCCTCAAATCCATTACTGCATGGGCAGCCTGGCAGGCTTTCGAAGAAAAGGAGAAAGGGACGCTTGCTGCTGGCAAACTCGCCGATTTTGTTATCCTTGATAAAAATCCGTTGAAGATTGATCCCATGACCATTACAGATATTTCGATAAACGCTACTATCAAAGAAGGTAAAACGATTTACAGTAAGCAGTAGCTTCATGCTGTTGGTAAAAGTGTAATGGTAATAAATCCGGATAATTTTTTATAGAAAAAGAACGACCCCATGCGTATAAAATTTTTTGTGGTAGCAGGCATTCTGGCAATCACTTCCTGCACGGTTTTTGCCCAAAAGCAGGTATTGGTTACCAATGTCATCATTTTCAATGGTAAGGATAATAAGGTCAGCCCGGGGCATGTACTGATTATCGGAAATCAAATCACCAAAATTTCCGCCACCCCTATTCCGGTGAATAAAAGCGCCAACTCCACCATTATTGATGGAAAAGGAAAGTTTTTGATGCCCGGCCTGATTGATGCCCATGCGCATACACTGATGGATGCCATCCCGCTGCATCTTGGGCTTACCAGTGAAATTGGGTATCTTAATTTATATGCAGCAGCCTCTGCCGAAAAACAACTCATGCGGGGCTTTACCACCGTACGGGATGTAGGCGGCCCGGCGTTTAGTTTGAAAAAAGCTATTGATGAAGGGCTTGTAAAAGGTCCCCGCATTTATCCCAGCGGCGCCACCATTTCGCAAACAGGCGGCCATGGCGATTTTGGCGGCTATACCGATGTACCCCGCATACCTGGCCAGCTATCTTACCTGGAAAGGTCAGGGCTTACCATTATTGCCGACGGTGGCGACCAGGTACTGATGCGCACCCGCGAACTGCTCCGGCAGGGTGCTACCCAGATTAAGGTAATGGCCGGCGGCGGGGTATCGTCCAGTTACGATCCGCTGGACGTTACCCAATATACGGAAGAAGAGATTAGGGCAGCGGTAAGCGCAGCCACCGCATGGAATACTTATGTAACCGTACATGCCTATACTCCAACAGCCATTCAGGCCGCTATAAAAGCTGGGGTAAAATGTATTGAGCACGGACAGTTGGCTGATGAAGAAACCGCAAAACTGATGGCGGAAAAAGGCATTTGGTGGAGCCTGCAGCCATTCCTGGACGATGAGGACGCCATACCCTTTCCTGAAGGTTCGGCAGCCCGCAGAAAGCAATTGGAAATGGTGCAGGGTACTGATAAGGCCTATGCATTGGCCAAAAAGTATAAAATCAAAACCGCTTTTGGTACCGATTGCCTCTTTGATCCCAAACTGGCAGCACGGCAAGGCGCCCAATTGGCAAAAATGGTGCGCTGGTACACACCGTTTGAAGTACTGCGCATGGCCACGGCTACCAATGCCGAATTGCTGGCGTTGAGCGGCCCACGCAATCCCTACCCCTATAAACTGGGTGTAATTGAAGAAGGGGCCTATGCTGATTTGATTTTGGTGAATGGTAATCCTATTGAGAATATTCAACTAATTGCCGATCCCGATAAAAATTTCCTGCTGATTATGAAAGATGGCCTTGTTTATAAAAATACCATTCAATAGAAACTCAAAGATTGGGCTTGCAAAAGGTAAATACATTGTATACTGCCCCTTGCATTTCTTTATTCACTGATTCCTGAATAACACCACAGAACGTAGCTGATCAATATGGTTAACCTCAAATTAATGCCTGTTCCTGTTTTTTCAGCATTTTCCGGGCTGCTGTTTTTTTTCCTGCAAATAATGCCCGGGCTATTGTGCGCCCAGGAATCATCCGAAGAACTGGCCAAAAAATTGGCCAACCCCATTGCATCGCTCATCAGCCTGCCTTTACAAAACAACCTGGATCATGGGATCGGGGTGAACAAGGGTTCGAAATACCTGCTGAATGTGCAGCCGGTAATACCCATGAAGGTGTCCAAAAACCTGAACCTGATTACCCGTTGGATAGTCCCCATAATTTCGCAGTACAACATTACCGGCCCGGGCCAGAGTCAAAGCGGGCTTGGTGATGCCGTTATCAGCGGATTTTTATCGCCAACCAACACAAAAAACGGGGTAACCTGGGGTGCCGGGCCGGTTTTACTGGTACCCTTGGGTGGCGGTGATTATTTAAGTGCAAAGCAGTTTGGTATCGGGCCTTCGGTAGTGGCGCTGAAGCAAAAAAACGGATGGACATACGGGGGGCTCATGAACCAGATATGGGGTACGGGCGGCAGCGATAAGGTAGAAGTAAACCAACTGTTTGTGAATCCGTTTTTAACCTATAACTGGAAAAGCGGTTCCGGTATAACCGCGGCCTTTGAGTGGACCGAAAACTGGGCTCAGCAAAACACCACCTTTTATTTCATTCCCATGGTTTCAGGGCTTACTTCATTTGGCAAGCAAAAGGTAAGCCTCGCAGTTGGGCCAAAGTTCAATATTGCTGCTCCCGAGGCTGTAAAAAGCAAATTTGGTTTAAGGGCGGCTCTTGTTTTCTTGTTTCCCAAATAAACCTCCCTGAAAAATTATATAAAATGGATTATCAATGAAAATTTTTTTTCCCCGCCTTTTGATGGCCTTTATGGTGCTGTGGATATCAAATGCCTTACTTAAGGCACAAACGGTACAAAATGAAAGCAATCAAACCCTGTCGCACGGCCTTAAAAGCAGCCACCGTCTTACCCTTGGCTTAGGCCATACCCACCTTTCGCAGGGTAAAATTGAAGGCGAAACCGAATGGCTGCCCATTGCATCCTGGACCCTTAATTATGACTATTGGGTAAGCGATAAATGGGCCATAGGCTTGCAAAACGACTGGATACTGGAAACCTTTATTGTAAAGCAGGATGGCGGTGAAGAACTTGAACGTAAAAAGCCCTGGGCCATGGTTCCAGTAGCCATGTACAAGTTTGCCAACAGTTGGACGGCCATTGGTGGCGTTGGTGCCGAATTTTCAGAAGGTCGCACACTTACCATGACCCGCCTTGGGCTGGAGTATGGCTGGCATCTGCCCAACAACCTGGAGGTTGGGTTAGCTGCCGTTTGGGATGGAAAATGGGGGTATTATAATTCATGGGGGCTGGCTTTTACCTTCAGCAAAATATGGCAGCATAAAATGAATTAGTTTTTGAGGATAAAATTATATGTGCAAAGGAAGCGGCTTACTGTAATCAAAATGCCCTACCGCTTCAGCAACATCATCACCGATCCAAAAAGCGTTAGCACAATCACTACTTTTCTATAACTGCTATCCTTTAATTTATTGACCAGTTTAATTCCTGTAGAAAAGCCCAGCGCCAAGGCGGGCAGCAAAAGCAAATCCGTAAGCAGGGTAGTGCCGTTTATATTTTTCCAGTAAAAAGCCTGAAACGGAAGTTTGAACAAATTAATAACCAAAAATAACCATGCCGAGGTGCCAATAAAATCGTTCTTGGGCATGCGCATGGCCAGAAAGTACAGGTTGGAAAAAGCCCCGGCAAGATTGCCCATCATAGTAGCAAAACCGGCGGCAAGCCCGGTTGCCGCTGCAAACGAAGGGTGTTGGGGTACCTTGGCTGATTTGCGCATTTCCATCCACAGTACAATGACTATGGTAACCACCACAATGACTGCCATCAACTGCCTGAAGAGTTGCTCATTCAAATCTTTGCCCAGGTACACACCCAGCAGGATGCCAATGGCCATCCAGGGGATCAGTTTCCAGAAATGATGCCATTGCGCATGCCGGTGATAATACAAAACGGCGGCAATATCGGCCACACACAACAGGGGAAGCACAATGCCGGTAGAGGATTTGCCACCAAATACCAAGGCCATAATGGTTACGGAAAGCATATCAACGCCTTTCAACCCGGCTTTTCCTAAACCAATAATAAATGCCGCTGCCAAAATGAGGAGCCATTGCGGGAGTGAATAGTGCAAAAGAATATCCATGGAATAAATGATATATTATTTTGCTGCTGCCATAATCATTTCTTCCAAAACTTCCAGGTCAACGTCGCCGAGTTTATTAATGTACAGGCAACCTTTACCGGTTTTGTGTTTGCCTAATTTTTTTAAGGCATCGGCATGCCGTTGCAGATCAAGCAGGTGTAATGATAAATTGGCTTTTCGTGGTGAAAAGCCAATTTTGAACCAATCAACTTCTCTTCCCGATGCGGGGCTTTTATACCTCAATTTTCCAAACCCTATCATGGAACTGCCCCACATTTTTGGTTCTTCATTTGTGGCTTTCTCCATCATTTTAAGGATTACATAACTGTCTTTGCGCTTTTGCTCATCAGCGATGCCATCAATAAAGCTACTTACACTTGATGCATTTTGTTTGGTTTTAATTTCTGCAACTTTACCCATAAAAAGCATTAAAAATTGTTCAAAAAAATCAAATCCTATTTGTTTCCCCGTTGGCTTTAATTTATTAAGGCCAGTATTTTAAAAAGCTTTACCTTACATTACTAACAACAATAATTCCCTGCAAATATTAAACATACTAAAATGTTATGAAACTAATTTACCTTTTATTACCTGTTGGCCTGTTTGTTGCCTGTAATTCCCCTGAGGAAGACGCTGGGAAAACAGGCGAAAAGAAGGCGGATTCAACAACTCAGTCGCCCTTAAATTGTTACAGGTACGCCACTGAAACGGATACTGTTCTTTTAAAATTAATTCAGATTGAAAACTCCATTACGGGAATTTTAGTTTATAAATTCAGGGAAAAGGATAAAAATGAGGGAACCATTCTTGGTAGCATGGAGGGTGATCTTTTGGTGGCTGATTACACTTTCATGTCAGAGGGAATTCAATCAACCAGGCAAATAGCCTTTAAGTTACAAGGAAATACCTTTGTAGAAGGATATGGGGAAAGTATTGAACGGGATGGGAAAATCTTTTTTAAAAACCTCGACTCCCTTGACTTTAGCACTTCCATCAAATTAGCGGAGTACCCCTGTCAGCAATAAAATTTTATTCATTCTTCTTGGAAATTTTTTTGAGGCAACTCCTGTTAATTGACAAAATGTGGACAATCCCTTTCCATTGTTATCACTATTTATAAAAGGCAAATGGCCGGCCCAATAAAAATTGGACCGGCTACTATTAATCGCCCAAATTATCCATAGATACGCCTGGTAATATTATTACCTGCGTAGAATTTTAACAGGCTGCTCAGGAATTGTCAACACTTGCTGATTGGTCAACAATCAAAACTTCAGGATGTGGATGGTAAAATTTATGATGCGGCATTATCCGCTTCCCTTTTTTGCCTCATCAAATTTTTCCTTTCCTTTCTATTCCTAATCTTCAGTTTCCATTTTTGTGCTTTCAAAATTATCGGCAGGGCTTTCGCAAAAATCATCCAATTTGGATTTTAGTTTTTCTGCATATCAACTCTTTTATCCAGGATCTGACTGCGGGTGGTTGAACCTTTTTCGGGTGCAGACAGAATGCCGGTAATTGTCCCAATGGCAAGTCCTGCCTGTGTTCCAGGTACTACTTTTCCAAGGCTCATAGTAATTATTGTTTTATTGGAATTAAAAAATTTAAACACTTCTGTCGCCCCTGATTACCCTTAGCAGGATAGAGATTAAAGCAATGATGAGGAGAATATGAATAACTGATCCTACACTGTAGGCAAAGAATCCTATTGCCCAAAAAATAATCAGGACTACAGCTATGACATAAAGTAAGTTTCCCATGATTCTATTCTTTTAAAAGTTTTAAATTAAATTAAAGCAGGAAGTTCAATTTCTGTGTGGAAACCAACTTCCCACTTTAATTATCTGCGTGAGTTAAAAGGTTAGGTTGGCATACAATCATGCTGCCTGTGTTTTGTGTTGATTACAACTATGGGTGGTGTGATAGTGGTTTTTCCCTGTACCCGCAAGCGCATCTATCCTGTTTCCTCATCCATTTCTGCGGCTTCTATATTTATGGAGGATTCAGCAATCCCTGACAGTTTAATATCGGCATCCTTTTCCTCCGAAAGGGATGCAAGCAACATTTCAGCTGCTTCATACTCGCCGAGTGTTTTAGCAAATGATGCAAGGGTGCCGTAGGTTGCAATTTCATAATGTTCCACTTTTTGGCCAGCCAATATAAGGCCTGCATCAAGTACAACCCCTTGGCTATGGCTTTCCATAAGTTCCTCTGCTTCTGATATAAGGCCATCCATCGCAGAACATTTTTTTGCTACTGCTTTTTCATCAAGTGAGGCAAATACACCTTCAAGACGGAAAACCTGTTGTTTTGTAACTTCAAGGTGACTGGTAAAGGCTTCAATTAATTCCTCCGACGTTGAATGCCTGATCATTTTTGGAAGTGCCTTGGTCAGAGCCTTTTCAGCCCAGTAAATGTCTTTAAGTCCATCGGTAAGCAATTTGTGTAAACCATTAGCTGCAGCAGGTCTTTTTGTTACATCGGTTGATTGTGTGCTTTTCATGGTGCTTGTTTTATTGATGAGAAATAGTGATTACAGTTTTTCATTTTTTTTCAAACAGGATATAGCATGCTGAAGATGCTTTTTAAGAACCGGTAACGAAGCTGTTGCCCATTCCCTTATTTCCTGATCAGTAGATTCTTTTGATGCCTTTTCGAATTGTTCAATGGCATCTTCATGTCCGCTCACCAACATTTTGCAGTATTCTTTATCGAAGTCAGCCGGGGATTTCTCATTCAGATTATTGTAGGCATCCTGTGAATGGTCAGCAGGGGATGAAGGCAATACAAAAAGCTTATGTTGTGCAAGTTGCTTAAGGTCATTTAATAATTTGGTGTGTTCGGCTTCCATCATCTTTCCTAACTCCTTCACATCTGTAAGGCTTGCGTTTGTTTGTGCAAGCTGTCCCAACGAAATTTCTTCCATGTGGATTTCGGAAGCACTTACCAGGAAATGAGCATCGTTTTCCAGCTCGTTAATTTTCGATGCTGAATCATTTTTTTGGGCAGCTTTATCCTGGTTGTCCTGATGATTTTGATATTCACCGCATGATATGGATATTGTGATAATACCAATAAGAAATAAATTTTGCAGTAATGTTACTTTGTATAAATTCATTGCTTCCATAATTCTATATTTAAAACCTTGCACTACAAAGTTGCATACATCACGGGTAAAATGTAATATAGAATAGCCTTTAATCTTTACATGATTCCCATGTGTTTCTTTATGCAGATAGGTTATATTCCTTTTTCTAATGTTTACCTTGAGAAGGAAAATAATAGTTTATTTTTATTACTCTTTCCCATGATCATGTCGCGAATAATTTCCGCGGCAATTACACTAAAAGTAATTCCATTGCCTCCAAAGCCTAAAGCATAATAGGTGTGTGGTGTTTTTATATAGGTGCCTATGTATGGCAGGGCATCTTTTGTTGAACCGAATGTGCCGGTCCAGCTAAACTCAGGCGTAAGATTTATTTCGGGAAATAGCTTTTCGAAGTCTCTTTTTAGCCAGGCTGTTTTTGATTTAATCAATTTATCCCTTTTTTGGGGACTGTAAAAATCCTCATCTCTTCCGCCTATAATTATTCTGTTATCCCGGGTCATACGAAGGTACAAATAGGGGTCAGCCGTATTCCAAAGAAGGGCCTTTTTTTTCCAGGGTAAAGTATCAGGCGGTGAATGCTCTGAAGCAATGGCGTAGGTTGAATGAAGGGTTACAATTTTTTTCTCAATGAATTCACTGATTTCATAACCCGAAGCATTTACTATTTTTTTTGCCGAAATGGTGCATCCGTTAGCAGTGTTCAGTTTCAGGCTACTTTTATTGTAGGTTATTTTCGAAATTTCGGTTCGGTCAAAAACCTGTAATCCCTTTTTAATGCCATGCTGCAGCAAGGCATGGGTAAGCATGTAAGCATCTGTAGTGGCTCCCTGCAGCGAAAGAATGGCTGAATGTGAATTAAAACCAAATTGATCTTTTATTTCAGTCTCATTTAATAGCTGTACATCAAATCCTGCCTTTTTACGTGCTGCAAATTCTAATTCAAGTTTCTTATGATCTTTTTTAAGGTCAGTAAATAACAGGCTTGGCTGTTTCTGAAAATGGTGGAAATTTAGGGTTGATGCTATGTTTTGTAATGTATCAATAGCTTGTGAACATAAGCGGAAGGAGCGCATGGCTGCATTCCATCCTATTAGGTTTGTCAGGTCACACAAATGAATATCCAACTCGTATTGTAACAGTGAAGTGCTTGCGCAGGTGCTGCCTAATCCTATGGTTCGGGCATCAACAACAATACAATTTATTCCTGCATTTATGAGATAATAGGCAGTAAGTGCCCCTGAAATTCCCCCGCCAATTATTACCACATCTGCATTAACTGACTTGTCCAGTTTGGCATAATTATAAGGTAGTCCGCTGTTAATCAGCGAGTATGGATATCCTGTTGTTAAGTTCATACGATCATATTAACCATTCAATATGGTAAGCTTGTTTGTAGCTGTTTATAAGCATTTTTATCTGGTGAAATTTTTCCCTCTTTCATTTCTGCATACGCCACCAATGATGGTTGCCCAAACTGATTTTTAAGGAGCATTTTCCGCCGGTTTTTACTAAGCAATTGCTTGATAATGGAATTACTTACAGGATATTTCAGCCATTTATTTCGAAAATTATACAGCTTACGGCTATGAATGCATACATAAAACCTATAATAATAAATCCCATAAAGGGTGTGTTAATTAGTTTACCTATCCATATAAATAAACCAATACTTATTATAAATATTGCAGGTGAAGTTGCAGTAAAAATAACAAGGCCTGATGTGAGGGAGGACACCACATCTGATAATTTGTCAACAATATTTAGCTTAACCAATTCAATGTATGTTTTGCCATAATCCTCTGCCCTTTCTAGTAGAGAATCAATAGAAGTGTCATAGTTTAGTATAGGGTCAAAGGTGTAAAAGGATCCAATAAAAAGCTTATACCTAAATTTTTAAATCTTACAAAATTTCCATTTGCCTGGGTAATAATTAGTATTCTTCACCTTATCAGGCTGGAAGATAAACAGAGAAGGTTGAGCCTTCTTCCGGTATAACGGTAGCGGTTATAAACCCTCCGTGCTTCTCAACTATTTTCTTGCAAATAGATAGCCCGATGCCTGTACCTGGTTGTTCATTTTCCTTTTCCTGGTGTAACCTATAAAATAGCTTAAAAATGCTCTCTGAATATTTTTCATCAAAACCAATTCCATTATCTGAAATGGTAATTTTGTAAAACGATTTTGCAGATTGCGTTTTTAGTTCGGGCTGATCAGCCGCAATAATTTTTTTGCAGGCAATATTTATAATTGTTGCAGTATTTGGTTTGCTGTACTTAAGTGAATTACTTAAAAGGTTGGTAAATAGTTGTTGAATCTGGAAGGATATTACGTTTAATTTGGGAAGTTTAACAGAATTGATAATTGCATTTTTATCTTCAATTGGCTGCGCAAGTTCTAGTTTTGAATTTTCAAGAAGTGTATTTAAATTGGTTTCTTCGAAAATGTCATCATATTTACTGGTTTTTGAAAATAGTAGCAAAGCATCAATCAGGGATCGCATCCGCGTAACGGACATTTTTATTCTATCAAAATATTCTTTTATTTTTTCCGGCATCTCAGGCTCTCCCATTTCCACAATTCGCGAAATATATATTTGTACAATGCGCAATGGCTCCTGCAAATCGTGGCTTGCCACATGGTTAAACGAGGCAAGTTCTTTATTGCTGAGTTCTAATTCCCTGTTTCGTTCTTCAAGTGATTTATTAATTACATATTGTTCGGTTACATCACTATTAATACCAATCAGGGTTTTTTTGCCATCACTTAAGGTAATTAATTTGCTCCTGGATATGAAGTGGCGTACTTCACCATCTTTCCGGATAACCCTGAAATGAGCCACCGGGAAGGTGTTTTCATTCAGTACCTTATGGGCTCCATCAGCAATAATGGCCCGGTCTTCAGGATGTACAAATTCATTGAATTTGTCAATAGTAAGTTTAAAAGATTGTGGTTCATGGCCAAGCAGCTTGTATTGGTTGTCAGAGCTGGTTATTTGATTTGCTTCCAAATCCCATTGCCAGCAACTGAATGCACCAATTTCTTCGGCATGCTTAACGGTTTCTGCTGCAATGGTGAGTTTGGCGTTGGTGCTTTCAAGTGTTTGCAAATCCTTATTTATTTTGAGGTAGGAGATAAGGAAAATGAGTAACGCAAAAAGCATCGACAAAAGAATAATAAGGGGTGTATAAGCAGTATTCTTGTTGTATTGTGCCTGTCTTTCTTTTAAATAAATCAACTCCAATGCAACCATTCGGTCAATTTGTTCCCTTATATTTTCCATCTTTTTATTTCCTGATAGCATCAGGATATCAATCACCTTTTTATCAAAAGATGTATCGGCATAGGCATTTAAACTACTGGCCAAATACCTGAATCTCAGATCAATTAAATAATAGAGGGTATCAATATTATTCCTTTGCTTCAGATTGTCACCAGTCAATATTTTTAGCCTGTTAAATGATTCATTAACTTTATCCAGGGCGCCCAAATAGGGTTTAAGAAAAAGGCTGTCGCCTGTAATAATAAAGCCCCTTTGTCCGGTTTCAGCATCTTTTATAAAGGAAAACAACTGCTCTAATTCAAGACTAGTTTTAAAGGTATGGATTACCTTTTCGGTTGATTTGTCGAGTGAGAGGGATTGTTTATAGGATATTATTGAAAGGATGACAAGAATAAGGAGGGAGAATGCAAAAATGCCTTTCAACAAAAGGGATGAAAATAGTACTTTTTTAATGTTCATTCTGGAAAAATTGGATACTACAAACTAAGAAAGAAATTTTCCCTGTTTAATCCTGATGTATGATATTGCCAGTTTATGGTAATTACTTCAGAAAGTACTTTTTTCAGATTTGAAAAATCACTGGGTTTTTTAATGTAAATATTGGCCCCGTTAACAAATGCATCTTCAATATCCTTTTCTGATGCCGAGGTTGAGTAAATTGCTATTGCAATATCCTTGTACCGTTTTTCGTTCTTAATATCCAGTAAACAATCCATGCCACCCCTGCAGGGCATATTGAGGTCAAGGAAAAGTACATGGGGCAAAATTACCTCAGGATTGCCAAGATATTCCATTAATGCAATGCCATCATCTACGGTTTTGACCACCGTTTTTATTTTGGTTTCTTCCAGGGCCTCTTTAAATAGCAATCGGTCATTTTCATCATCGTCGGCAAGTAGTACATGTATTGGTTCGTTTTGCATCAAAAAAATGTTTAGAAGTTATTTTATTTCAATTGCGTTTGTTTTGTCAGGTGTTATAACAGACCGTTTTTAATATGGCGTCTTTTAGTTATGATCCTTTTAAATGCAGTAGGAGTAATTCCAGTTGTATTTTTAAATTGGGTGCTGAAATGTGCAACACTGCTGTAGTTTAGCCTGTATGCAATTTCAGAAAAATTTAGTTCATTGGTTGCAATCAGTTCCTTAGCACGTTCTATTTTTTGAATGATAATAAAATTTTCAATCGAGGTATAGGTTATATCTGAAAATAGGTTGGAAATGTAGCCATAACTATGTTTTAATTTGGTGGCGAGGTAGGTTGAAATTTTTGAAACTGGCAAATTTTCATCAATATAAACCATTTCGATGATGGCATTTTTTGTTTTTTGAACAAGTATACTTTTTTGTGTTTCTACAATCTCAATCCCGTAATTATTCAGGCAGGCATGAAGTTCTTTTAATTTTGCAGCTTCAATGGTCCCTTGTATTTCAATTTCTCCAAATTTTACCATTAGGAATGGTACTTCAAGTTTGCTTAACTGATCTTCAATTATTTTATTGCAAACTTCCTTAAGGTCATATTTTAAATTCAGTATCATTTTTATTGTTATTCTGTGTAAAACAAAACCTTTTTGTGCAATTGAAGAATTTTTTTTGAAGACAGAAAATATCTGAATCTCTTTGTTTCAGCCCTATCCTTTACTAACCAAAAAATCACCGCTTATTTTTCCATCACTTTAAACAAGTACTAACCTGGATTCAATATAAATGACTCCTTAAATAGATAACCAACTTAAATTAGGTTTCACACAACTTGCGTGTTGGTTTTAAAAATTCGTTGAGTTACTGCACTGTAACCAATTTAAAGAATGAAATTAAAATCAACTTTTGATTTATCAAAGGTTTTCTCAAATTTTATATTTATTTTCTTATATCGTAAATCATTTTTGAGTTTTGGCTTGTATTTTCTTGCAATTTCTACAGTTGAATAAAGGATGTTGCACCTTTGAATTTTATTTCCCTTTTGCCCCTATCTTTAGCTTTTCCAATATCTGGCATATTTTAACTGCCATAAATGTTTTTTCATGAAGAAATGTAAGCCAGCTTTTATCCTGATAGTGTTTGTTTTTTCTTTTTCCATTGGTGTTAATGCACAGGTAAAACCTGTTTTCGAGAAGGGTGAAGCCCAGATAGTACCTGCTTTTAAAGATTCAAGTAGTTGGATAAAGCACGACCTGTGGGTAGAAACGGCGTTTGATACCGATGGCGATGGTAAAAATGACCGGATGCATGTAGATGTTACCCGCCCAAATCAAACCGAAACCGAGGGCCTGAAACTACCGGTTGTTTATGCAAGCAGCCCATATTATGCAGGTACTGCAGGCAATGTGGAAGGCCTTTTTTGGCAGGTTAAACATGAATTGGGCGCCACAGCACCCCCAAGGGTACACCCCGAGGTACAAAGAAGGGCAAGCCGTCCGTTGATATCAACTTCCGAAATTTTATTATGGGTTCCAAGGGGATACATTGTGGTGCACTCGTCTTCTCCGGGAACAGGACTGTCGCAGGGTTCGCCCACTGTGGGCGGCGATAATGAATCGCTTGCTCCTAAAGCGGTTATTGAATGGCTTACCGGGAAGGATAATGGTTACACCACGCCCGATGGTAATGAAAAGGTAATGGCCTACTGGTCAACCGGTAAAGTGGGCATGACGGGTACTTCGTACAACGGTACACTCCCGGTAGCCGCGGCCACTACAGGTGTTAAGGGGTTGGAAGCCATTATTCCTATTGCGCCCAATACCTCGTATTATCACTATTACCGCAGCAATGGTTTGGTTCGTTCTCCCGGCGGTTTTCCCGGTGAGGATATTGATGTGTTGTACGATTATATCCATAGCGGCGATGAGGCCAAAAGGGCCTATAACAACAAGACCGTACGCGATGGTGAAATGGCCGCGAATATGGATAGAAAAACAGGTGATTACAATGATTTTTGGGCTGGCAGGGACTACCTGAACGATATGAAGGATTTTAAGGCCGCCCTGTTGATGTCGCATGGCTTTAACGACTGGAACGTGATGCCGGAACATAGCTACAGGATATACAACGCTGCACGCGCCAAAGGCGTTCCTGTGATGATCTATTACCATCAGGAAGGCCATGGCGGACCTCCGCCCTTCAGCATGATGAACCGCTGGTTTACCCGCTACCTCCATGGTGTAGAAAATGACGTGGAAAAAGAACCACGCGCCTGGATTGTACGCGAAAAAGATAGCAGGGCAAATCCTACTGCCTATCCCGATTATCCAAACCCCAATGCAACCGATGTTCCGCTTTTTATTACAGGCGGTGCGCCTGCAACAGGTTTACTTACCACTGAACCTTCCAAAACAAAAAAGCAGGAAACGCTGGTTGATAACTATTCTTTTTCCGGATCCACTCTGGCTCAGGCTGAATATACCGACCACCGCCTGATGTTTCTTGGCCCCGTACTGAAGCAGCCTGTACATCTTTCGGGAATAGCGCGTATCACCATCAAGATTGCATCAAGTAAGCCTGCTGCCAATCTTTCGGTATGGTTGGTTGCACTACCGTGGAACGATGGACGTAACGCAAAAATTACCGATAATATTATTACAAGGGGCTGGGCCGATCCGCAAAATTATGCAGGCATCCGCGATGGCAAACCGCTTGTACCCGGCAAATTTTACAGCATTTCTTTCGATCTGCAACCCGATGATCAGATTATTCCTGCAGGTAAGCAAATTGGGTTAATGATTTTCTCTTCGGACCGCGAATTTACTTTGTTACCCAAGCCTGGTACTAAGCTCACCATTGACCTGAATGGTACATCTCTTACCCTTCCGGTGGTGGGAGGAAAAAATGCTTTTGAAGGTGCCATCAAATAAATACAATCTGCAAACAGTTCTACCTTTTTCAAACTCCTGTCATCATTTCATCTACCTTGTTTTCCCGTTCATGCAATTCCTTAATTTTTTTAAGCTTATTGCCATAAGAGATTTTTGTGATCAGCACAAACAACACAGGTACTACAAAAATGGCAAGGGTGGTGGCAGATAACATGCCGCCAAACACGGTCCAGCCAATGGTTTTGCGGCTTTCGGCTGCAGCTCCGGTGGCAAAGGCGAGTGGTAATACGCCGAGGATAAATGCCATGGAGGTCATAATGATGGGTCGGAGCCTTAAGGAAACGGCCTGTAAGGTGGCCGCCACAATTTCGGTTCCGCTATCCACCCTTTCTTTGGCAAATTCTACGATCAGGATGGCATTTTTTGCCGCAAGGCCAATTAGGGTAATCAGGCCAATTTGTGCATAGATGTTGTTGGATAATGAAGGTATAAAGGTTAAGGTAAGAATGGATCCAAATGCCCCGATTGGTACGGCAAACAACACCGAAAACGGAATGGACCAGCTTTCATATAAGGCTGCAAGAAACAGAAATACAAATACAATGGAAATGGCAAATATGGTGGTGGAGGCGGAACCCGCTTTTATTTCCTCGCTGCTCATGCCTGAAAATTCGTAGCCATAACCATCAGGCAGGTTTTGTGCCGCCACTTCGCGCAGGGCTTCAATAGCCTGCCCACTGCTGTAACCCGGCTTTGGCGATCCGTTTATTTCAATGGAACGGTAAATATTGTAATGGGAAATAAGTGATGGATTTTCGGTAAGCCTTGTAGTAATGAGCGAACCCATGGGCACCATGTTTCCCTCATTGTTTCTTACATAAAATTTTTGTAACTCGGCAAGCGAAGACCGGAAACTGCTGTCGGCCTGTGCCATTACGCGAAAATTTCTTCCATATAAATTGAAATCATTTACATAGCTGCTGCCAAGCAGGCTCGAAAGGGTTGTATAAACATCTGCAACATTTACCCCAAACTGTTTTGCTTTTTCACGATCAACATCCACCTGATAGGTTGGTGTTTTGGTTGTGAAAAAAGTGTATGCCATCCCAATTTCAGGACGCTTGTTTAACTGGTCGAGAAATTTGCGGGCCACTGTTTCAAATTGCTGAATACTATCGGTGCTTGTAGTTTGCTGTAATTCGAAGGTAAAACCCGAAGTGGCACCAAGCCCGGGGATGGCAGGTGGTGCAATAGCCCTTATTCTCGCTTCTTTTATATCTGCCGTAACCCGCTGAATATCGGCAATTACAGCCTGAGCCTGCAATGCCTTATCCTTTCTTTCATCCCATGGCTTCAGGTTTACAAACAGGGTACCAAGGTTTGATTTGTTTGAAAACGAAATGATATTGAAACCGGCAAGCCCGCCCACTACCCTTACTGCAGGCAGTTTGCTTACCCTTTCCATTATTTCCCGCAGCATGGCCGTGCTGCGCGTGGTTGAGGTGGCTTCAGGCATTTCATAGCTCACAAATAACCTGCCTTCATCTTCAGTGGGTATAAATCCGGTGGGTTTTGATTTGAATAAAAAGAAAAGACCAATAAACAGGCAAACCATCATCACCAGTACCATGGGTGTTGCCCTGATCCATTTACCCACCCCTTTTGTATAATGGTAAGTAAGGTTCGAAAATTGTCTATTAAAAGATGCAAAAAATTTCTCCATCCAGTTCTTTTTTTCATTTTCCAGTTTGGATGGTTTAAGCATGATAGAGCACAGTGCGGGCGTTAATGAAAGTGCCACAAAAGCTGAAATAATAACCGAAACCGCAATGGTAATGGCGAATTGCTGGTAAAGCCGTCCAACAATTCCAGGAATAAAACCTACCGGAACAAAAACGGCTGCAAGTATTAATGCGATGGCAATTACGGGTGCCGAAATATCGCGCATGGCTTTTTGCGTAGCCACTTTTGGCGATAAATGCTCGTGATCAATATAATGCTGAACGGCTTCCACCACTACAATCGCATCATCCACCACGATGCCAATGGCCAGTACAAATGCAAATAAGGTGAGGGTATTAATTGTAAACCCGAAGGGAATAAAAAATAAAAAGGTTCCTAATAATGAAACAGGAATAGCCAGCACAGGAATAAGCGTTGCCCGCCAGTTTTGAAGGAACAGGTAAACCACCAGTATGACCAGTATAAGCGCTTCGGCCAGGGTTTTCAATACCTCATTTATTGAAACCTTTACTACTGAAACTGTTTCCAGCGGCATGCTGAAATCTATATCCTTTGGAAATGTTTTTTTGGCTTCGGCCAGCGCTTTGTTCAGCCCCTCAAAGGTTTCCAGTGCATTGGCACCGGGGGCCTGGAAAATAAGCAGGAAGGCTGCCGGTTTCCCGTCAGCATAGGCAATGGCGGAATAATCAAACTTTCCCAATTCAACCCTTGCTATGTCTTTAAGATACACAACACTTGCATCCGCGGGTCTTGTTCTCACAATAATGTTTTCAAACTGTTCCCTTGTATTGATGCGGCTGTTGGTGAGTACACTGTATTCAAAACTTTGGGTACCGGGTTGCGGATTGCCGCCAACAATGCCCGCTGCCACCTGCAGGTTTTGCTCGTTTAAAGAGCCTATCACTTCCTGTGGCGTCATATTCAGCGCGGCAAGTTTTTCGGGGTTCAGCCAAACCCGCATCCCAAAATCATCGGCCCGTGAAACGATATCACCCACACCCTTTACACGCTGCAGGGCATCTTTCAGGTAAATATTGGTGAAGTTTCCAATAAAGGTTGCATCATGCGTGCCTTTGGGCGAATACACAGCGAGTGCCACCATGATGGACGGGTTACGCTTGCGTACCACCAAACCAAGCCGTTTAACTGCATCGGGAAGCGAAGGCTGTGCAACGCTTACCCGGTTTTGTACATCAAGTGCGGCAATATTGATGTCGGTGCCAATTTCAAAGTTTACATTGATGCTGCTTTGACCACTGCTTGTACTGTTGCTTGAAAGATAGGTCATGCCGGGTGTGCCATTCACCTGAGATTCAATAGCGGTGGTGGTTGTTTGTTCAACCGTTTGCGCGTCGGCCCCCGTAAAGCTGCCCGATATACTAACTGCGGGTGGTGTAATATCCGGGTATTGCGCTATGGGTAAAATGGAAAGTGAAATAATTCCTACCAGCACAATCACAATGGAAATAACGATGGCCGTTACCGGTTTTTTTATAAAAGTTTCTGCGATCATGAAATGGTTTTATCAATTAAACTTTGCATTGCCGGGTTTATGCGTTCCTGCCTTTCATTAGCCCTGCGACGGTTTTTTGCCGGGTTCCTCAAACCGAACATTTGTTCTTATTTCTTAATATTTTTCAGATGGTGATGAGGGGGTTACTACAGTACCTTCCCTTAAATTCTGAATTCCCTGTACTACAAAAACATCGCCCGTATTTAGTCCTTCTTTTACAATTATTTTATCGCCCATTTGCTGTCCGAGCAGTATTTTTCGCTGTGTTACTTTATTGCTGTCGCCAAGCGCATAAACATAGTGCTCACCCAGTTGCTCCAGTACTGCTTTATGTGGAATAATAATGCTCTTCACTTTGCCATTATCGTTTTTAACCTTTACCGTAGCATTCATGCCTGCCCGCAGCAGGTTTTTTTCATTCGGAAAGGTCAGCCGCATTTTAATGGTTCCTGTCTGCGGGTTTACCGCACGGTCAATCAGCAAAATCCTTCCCGGAAAAGGATAGGGTTCACCATTAAAAGCAAGGGTGAAAATGGAATCGGACAGCGCGGCTGGTTTTTGCAGCAGTGAGGTAAAACGGAAAATCTGGTTTTGATCTATATTAAAATCCACAGCAAGCGGGTTATCGGTAGAAACAGTATTTAAAATGGTTTGTCCGGCAGTAACTGCCGCCCCTGTTTTTACCAGTGAAATGCCGATGGTACCTGCAAATGGGGCGACCACTTTTGTATACCTTACGCTCGTTTGTACGCCTTTAATATTCGCCTTTGCAGCTTCTACCTGCCTGCGTGCCACTTCAAGCGCCGCATCGGCATTGTCAACCAGTTGTTTGGCAACTGCATCGTTTTTATCGAGTTCATGGTAGCGGTCGGCATCCTTTTGCGCCCGGTTAAGATTGGCCTCCTGCACCCTGAGTGCTGCAACAGCCTGCTCGTAATTGGCAGCATATAATTGCGCATCAATAGAATAAAGTAATTGCCCTTTCTGCACCCGTGCACCATCAGAAAAATGAACGCCGGTTACAAAACCACTTACCTGCGGCCTTAGTTCAACCTGGTTTAATGCCACCAATTGCGATGGGTATTCATCAAAATAAACAGCGTCCGATGAGGTAGCGGTATCTAAGGTTACAGAAACTGCAGGAGGGGGTGCCTGTGGTGGCGGCTGACCCTTATCCCCGCAGGCTGTTGCGAACAGCAGGGAAAAAAACAACAGGGAACACGCCCATTTTTTATTGATCATAATTTCATAATTAAACACTGATACATGCATACTAATAATTTAAAATGCCAAGGCTTTTTTGAACATCTACTTTGCTGGATAATAAATTGTACAGGGCTACTATATAAGTAATTCTTGCATTTCGTAAATCTGTTTCAGAGGTAATCACCTCGAGGTAAGCCTTGATGCCCGACCTGTATTGAAGCTGAATTACATCATACACTTCCTGCGCGAGGCTTAAATTCTCTTTTAGCGACTGGTAAGCTGCATAATTTGTTTTATAGGTTGCCATTGCCTGTTCGTATTCGGCATTAACCGAATTTTTAAGGTTAATGATATCCCAATCGGTACGTTTTAAAGCTAGTTCGGCCTGCTTTATATTGGATTTTCTTTTACCTCCCTGGAAAATAGGGAAGTTGATAGCCAATGCGGCATAAGAACTGGGAAAATTGGTGGCATACAGCTTACTGAAATCATTACTGTTATAATTAAGATTGTATGCCGCATTGGCCGAAACGGTGGGCAAATAGGCCCACCGGTTGTAATCATAGTTGTATCCCAGCAGTTTGCGCTGGGTCTCCAGCATCTGGTATTCAATCCTGTTGTTCAAATCCGGTTTCAGGGTTGTGTCCATTTCAATTTCCCTTTCAAGCCGGGTGGTATCATAAATTAATTGCAGTGGCGATTTTGGGGGGTAATTCATAACATATTTCAGGAATTCCATCCTTGATTTAAGATTGGCCTCGATACCGGATTTTCTCGCCTTAGCGTTGTTCAGGGCAATGGTGGTACGCTTGTAATCTATTTTATCGGCTACACCGGCCTTGTATTGGTTGGTGGCATCCTTCAGGCTTCTTTCAAGCCTTGCTATGTCGCCATCGGCTATGGCAGATTGCTGCAAACTCTCCAATACCCCATAAAAAGCTTTTGTAACTTCCGCTGCAATGTCAATCTTATTACTGTTGGTATATTGCCTTGCCTGCAATTGTACATCCCCCTTTGCCTTTTTGGCAAGCAATACATCAGGATTAAACAGCACCTGCCGCAGGGTAAATTGACCATAAGAAGTATTTTCAACACCCAGTTTAATGTTATTTCCATTTATTACCGCTACGGGAACCTGGAAATTATGCTGAAAGTTATAAGCGAAATTTATTTGAGGATACCATTCAGACAAGGCGTTTTTAATCTCCTGTTCCTTTATGGTTTCATCAATTTGTGATTGCAGGATGAGTGGCTGATTTTTTATGGCAAACCGGATTACATTTTCAAGTGTTGCTTCAGTCAGGGTGCTGTCTGTATGAATGCCCTGCGATTGAACTGTTGCCATGGAAAGCAGCAGGAAGTACAGAAAGCAGGAAGTACTTAACCATGTGGCTCTTTTGCAAAGCATAAGTATCAGGTTGATTTTAATTTGCAATGTAGTAATTATTGGAACAGGATAAAAGCCATGAAGCTGATTTCTTTCTTCAACTATTTATCCAAAATCAATAAATTTCCTCTACATCTGCTTTTGTAAGCCACCACAACCTGGGAAAATTTTCCGGCGTAGGATGTAACGAACAGGAGTTTTTTGTGTTTGGTCCATGATGGATTGAATAGGGGAGAAATTATCGCTCAAATCAGTTGATGCAACCCCGGATGTAAATAGTTTTCAATAGTAAAAAGCACATTTTCATTTGCCAGTTCCGCTGCGGTATGAAAGGAGGTAATTCCGATTGCTTTCATGCCTGCACGTGCTGCAGCTTCAATACCTTTTGGAGCGTCTTCAAAAACAACACAGTTTTCCGGTGGAATGCCCAACCGGCTTGCTGCCTTCAGAAACACCGCAGGATCCGGCTTGCTTTCCGTTACATCCTCCGGTCCAATTACTACCGGAAAGTAGCTTCGCAGCTTTAAATTATCCAGCACAAAATCAACATTCTGAATGGGGGCGGCAGTACCAATAGCCAAAGCGATATTTTCGGTTTTCGCCTTGTTGAGAAATTGATCAAGCCCATCAATCAATTCTAAATAGGGCAGGTATTCAGCGCGATAGCGGCTTTCCTTTTCGTAACTGATACGCTTAACTTCTTCCTCTGAAAACTTCCCATAGCCAAATACACGTTCAAACATTTCCGCCGCGGTTCCATAAAGTTGGTGTTTGACCTGTTCGGTTGTCAGAGGAGCATTTAGCTGATCAACAAGCACTTTGTACCAGGCCATTTCATGGTAATGCATATCGTTTATCATGGTACCATTCATATCAAAGATAAATGCATCAAATCGGGGCATAAGCCATATAGTTTGTTGTACCTGCAAAATACGGTAACCGGAAGGCTAAGCCAGGATTATTTTTCTGCTTTCGCCAGGCAATGCCAATTGCAAAATTGGATTGCCTGTATTGGTTCAAAAATTTATAGCGTGCTGATCATTTCAACGTCTTCTTCTTCTACAGCCTCAATGGTAGCCTGCTTTACAATCATTTTTCTGCCAAAAGTGAAAACCAAAAATGCCGTTAGGGTGCAAATAGCCATCACAGCAGTCATGGGGGAGAAATAGTTTTGTAAAATACTGACCATTGCCGATGCCGCCGCACCAATGGACATTTGAATAGCGCCCATCATGGCCGAAGCGCTGCCGGCTTTGTGGCCAAATGGGGCTAATGAAAGCGCTGATGAATTGGGAAAGATAAAACCCTGGCAGCAGAGATAGGTAAATATCAGAAAGATGGTAATGAACAGGTCGCCAAAACCGGCATAGGTAATTACAGACAGCACCACTCCGATAATGCATTGACAGGTTAGTGCTACTTTAATAATCTGATCGCTGCTGTAATTTTTTAACAGTACAGTGTTTATTTGCGCAGCGCCAATCAGTCCCATGGCAATCAGTGCGAAAATCCAACCGTATTGCTGTTCTGTCACCTTATAGATTTCCATAAAAACATGCGGCGACCCGCTGATATAGGCGTATAAACCTGCTGCAGCAATAGCTCCAGTTAGCGCATAGGTATAAAACTGGGGATGTTTTATGATTTCCAAATAATTTGTGATAATGGGCTGTGGTTTCAGGGAAAAATTCGGGTCGGGTTTTTTGCTTTCGGGTAAATAAAAATGTACGGCAATTAATATAACAAGTGCCATTACCATTAAAATAATAAAAACAGATTGCCAGCCAAAAAGGGCCGTTATATATCCGCCTAATGTGGGCGCAATAATGGGTGATACGGCTACTACGAGCATAAGTAAAGAAAATATCCTGGCATTTTCCTTTACTTCAAAAAAATCTCTCACCATTGCCCTTGCCGCTACCATGCCTGCGCAGCCGCCAAGGGCCTGCAAAAGCCTGAGCAGTATTAATGCATCAACCGATGGCGACAGTGCACATCCTAATGATGCAATAATGTAAATAACCAACCCAAAATACAATGGCTTTTTGCGGCCATACCGTTCAAGTAGCGGGCCATAAATTAATTGCCCGGCTGAAATGCCAATAAAAAAGCTTGATAGCGAAAGCATTACCCTTGCAATAGTGGTGTTCAGGCCTTTGGCAATATCGGGAAAGGCAGGCAGGTACATGTCAATAGAAAAGGGGCCAATTGCCGTAAGCATGCCCAATATCAGGATAAGATAGAACTGCTTATTTTTATTATTGTTCTTCATTAAATTTTTAAATTCCAAATTCCAACAGACTTTTTTCTACCTATTTTTTCTTACAAATTTCAATTATTGGTGCTGAAAACCAAAAACTCTGTCAGTTGGAAAGCTGGGTTATAAAATGGTCTTCAAACCCATTTATTTGGCCGAATTATTGAAGTGACATTCCCTCCTTATTTTTTTGGCCTTGATAATCATAATGCTGAAAGCCAGTTTCAATACACTCGCATTTTACATTAATCAGGTTACAAATAATATCCCCAAAAATACTTGCCACTGCGGCATCTGCGGCATCACGGCCATTGGCTATCTTAATCAGTCCGTTTAAAGGAACCAACATGGTTGGGTCAAAAATGAGCCATTCTCCGCCAATATAGGCTTCAAAACAGGCGTGAAAATCTTGCGGGACTAATTTATAGGAATAGGCGGTAAAATAGCGGGCCGGAATGGATAAAGCCCTGCATAGGGCAATGCCCAAATGTGCAAAATCCCTGCAAACACCGGCCCTTTCGGTAAGGGTATCAAGCGCCGAAGTACCTGAATTGGTACTGCCGCTTAAATATTCTACATTCTTAAAAATCCATTCATTAATGGCCAGCACTTTCTGATAAGGATTGTAAATATCTCCAAACTCCTTAGTCGCCAGTTTTTGCATCATGTCGCTCTGGCAATACCTGCTCGGAAAAATAAAGGGTATAACATCCGCGCTTATTTTATCCACCGATCCGCTATGTAGAAAATTACTTTCTTCAAAAATTTTATAAAAGCAGTCAACTGTTGCCGAATAACTGATTTTAAAAGTTACGGGGTCTTTCACCTGCAGCCTGATAAACCTTGTACTTCCATCCTGTGAAGTGAATTCCTCGAATGGGTAAAAGGGGTCAATCCTGACAAATTCTTCCAGCACAGACTGCATAGGGGTTCTGGCTATCTGGATGTTGAATATAAATGTACTGGGCATTAATACCTGGTATTCCAACTCGCTAAAAACTTTGAATTTCATTTTTTTTGCTGAATGGTTTATTGGCCATTCATTCAAATTTATACCTAAACAACAAGGAATGTCAGGTTATTTTTTGCTTCGATACCAAAGCCTTTACTTTACAGTATAGGCTGAATATTTTCTTTAATGCGTTCACCTTGTTTTTTTACCGCCTTCCGGGTCAGAATATCTTTTAGAAAATATTGTCCTTAACCGGAAAGCGGGGATTTGAATATGAGTATTTTTTACTGAATTTTCTTTGCTTCCATTGTACGTCCATTCTGCAGAAACAGGAACTTTTCAACCTTACCCGCCGCATCTTTTACAAATTCAATTTTTGCGTCCATAATATTAAAGAAGAAAAGGGTTTCGGTTTGTGGGAATATTTGTGTTGCCGGCTGACCATCGGGCGTAAAGATGAGTTTATCTTCCTGCAGGCTAATGACTACTTTCATTTGAGGGTCGGGCTGATAGGTGCCCGTGTATTGTTGTAAAATTTCCCTGTTTACTTTTATTTGTTTTGGTATTTCCGCATAGGTTACCGATACATCGTATAAAATACCCACAAGGTCTTTTGCTATTTGGTCGGCATTGTACATTTCCGCATTCAGCAATACCGTGATGGTTACGCCATCCTGTGGCAATAAAATATTCTGTGCCTGAAAACCATCAATAGCGCCGCCATGGTGTATGGCAGGTTTATGATGAATGGTATCTGCAAACCAGCCAAGCCCGTATTTGTTTTGGCGGGGTGTCCAGGCATTCATGAGCCATTTTGCCTGTTTATTAAATTGTGAAAAAAGGAAAGAATCCCAGGTTGCCAATTCCTCAGGCGTTGTATAAATAGCACCGGCAGCAAAAGATACACTCGAGTCAATCAGGGTTGCCTGCATTGGATTGTCTTCCTGTATTAAATAATAACCGGTTGATTTCAGGGGCGGTGCTTTTTTATAATCAAATCCCGATGACTGCATGCCAAGCGGACTAAATATCCGTTCCCGAATATTTTGTTCGTAGGGTTTTCCGGTTATCTTTTCAATAATATAGCCCAATATAGAGTAGGCAGAATTGGAGTACGACCATTTGGTTCCCGGTTCAAACTCGTATGGCAGGGAAGCAATCAGGTTCAGCATGTTTTGCTGTGTAACGGTTGTTTGACGCAGTGAGTCAAATATCCTTCTGTCATTGGTATAGCTGAAGATGCCCGAAGTATGGGTGAGCAGTTGCTCAATGGTTACCTGTTTTGCTTTAGGGAAACCGGGAAAATAAACAGCCAGGTTATCGTTCAGTCTGATTTTTCCCTCATCGGCAAGTTGCAACAAAACGGTTGCGGTAAATTGTTTGGTAATGGATCCAATCTGAAATTTGGTTTGTGCTGTTGGTTTTGTTTTTTCAGCATAATTGCTATAGCCATAGCCCGATGAAAGCAACACCTTTCCATTTTGCATTACCAGTACATAACCATGCATGCGTCCGGTGGCTTCCGCCGCCTTGCAATATCGGTCCATTTTTTCTGTAATAGTTTGCCCGTAGCAGCAGGCAGCAATCCACCAACCTGCGATTAAAACAACTGTCTTCTTCATACATATTTTTTTTAGTATGACAGTGTATTTTTAACCATGGTTACAGCAAATCCATCAAATTATGCCGCTGGAGGCGTTGAGTGGTAAATTTACCGGTAATCCGGTATTAAAAACGGGGTAAGTGGTAGGACCCGGCTTTATATATTACAAATAAAAATAAAGTATAATCACATGATTATGTTATTGCAATTTCAGGTTTTGCAACAGTTGTGTATAGGCCGGATTATTACCATGGTATTGGTTCAGTATCCTGCCCTTTTCAATCGCTTTATCAAATTGTTTATCCTGCACATACAAAATGGTAAGCGCGAAAAGCACATCCCCATTGGCAGGTTCTGTTTTTAATGCCTGTAGAAATAATTTTTCTGCTTCATTATTTCTGCCATTTTGCGATAACAGCAAACCAAAGTTGTATAGTGCCCGGATATGAACCGGGTTAAGCGTTACCGTTTGCCTGAAAGCGGCTTCCGCATTTTTAACATCCCCCATTTCGGCATACAATAGCCCGAGGGTATAAAAAATATGGTCGCTTGTGGGTTGTATACGTGCAGCCATCCTAAGTTGTTCAAGGGCTTCGGAATTTTTGCCTGTAGCATTCAGGTTAGAGGCGAGATTTACCCTTGCGGTTACGAGTTGACTATCTTTTGCAATAGCACGTTTATAATATTTTTCAGCAGAAGGCCTGTCGTTTTGACGTTGGTAAAAATCACCGGCCTGCAGGTTACCCTGTGCAAAATCGGTTTGAAAATGAATAAATTGGCTCAGCTCGTTTTTTGCGTTTGTATAGGCCTGGAAATGCTCCTGCGGAAACTGGTTTTGGGGTATATCAAGGTAAAGGTCGGCGGCGGCAATACGCACTGCGCGCACTTTATCGCTCAGGGATGGTGCCGCTGCGTTTAGCCAAAGCTGTGGAGCAAAATTCCTTAAGCCCTTTAATGCGGTGTAGCGCACCATGGCGCTGCTGTCAACAAGGTACTTCAGCAGGGTTCTGCCGGCGGTTTCGTTATTCAGCTGGCCAAGATAGCGCATGGTGGCAGCCCTTACAATGTCGGGGATGGCGCTGTCGGCCGCAAGTTTGGCAAGATGTGGTTCGCTATGTGCGCCAAGCTGACTTCCAGGCACAAGATCATCAGAAAAATGATAGGCGGGAGGACGGCCAAAATGCTTTTGCAATGCTTCGGCGGCCCATTGCGGGCTTTTATCCTTGTGGCAGGCATTGCAGGTATTGGGTGTGCCGTATTTTTCAGTAAGGTCGGGTCGGGGAATGCGGAAACTATGGTCGTGGCGAAGGTCGTTGCCCATATACAACTTTGAAGGCATGTGACAGCTAATGCAGTTTACACCGGTGGTGCCAAGGGTATGCAGGGTATGCGATTCGGCTTCGTACCGGTCTTTGGCATGGCATTGCGCGCATACAAGCGACCCATCAAGTTTTAGTTTGTTGGTATGCGGGTTATGGCAATGGGTACATTGAATGTTTCGGCTGAACATTTTGCTTTGCAAAAACGAGGTGTAATTGTAGTCTTCATCGTTCATTTGGCCGTCGGCAAAGAAAAAATCACTAGTAGGAAGTTCAGGAATATAGTCCTCCATGACTTCGGAACCGGGAAAGGGATTGCCGGTAATGTCGGACCTGCGGGAATGGCAATAGCCACACATATTTACCTGAGCCATTTGCCCCTCTCCTTTGAAAAGCACAAGCAACGAGCCTTTTATCTTTTCCCCTTCTTTATAATCGCTTCCATTGATGTAATCAATATGATTTTTACCGGGACCGTGGCAACTTTCGCAGCTCACATTAATATCATTGTAAGTGGTTTTGTAGGTGTCGGAAACCTCATCGTAACCCTTGTTTAAATTGGTGCTGTGGCAGCTTGCGCACATGGTATTCCAGTTTTGGGCATTGCCGGTCCAGTGCAGCCAGTCGCCGGCAGGTATTTTGTCGCCCGCATATTGGTGAAACCATTTTTTCGCTTTTGTATCCCAGCTCATTCGGGTGGCCTGCATACGTCCGCCGCCAAACTCAACAAGGTATTGCTGCAGGGGGGTAAACCCGAAAATGTATTTTACCTCCATTTCGCGGTAGGCGCCGGTTTCATCTTCGGAATGAATATAAAATTTTCCATCACGCTTGTAAAATTTCGAGGTTACCCCGTCGGCGGTGAGGGTTGCATTGTTGAAATCGCCATAAACCGTGGTATCGTTTGCAGGCTGCATGGCCATATAATGGTGCGAAGTGAGCCATTCATTGTGTTCCTGTTTGTGACAGCTTTGGCAGGATGCGTTTCCGGTAAATTCATTTTTGGGTGGGGCTACAGGGGCTCCTGGTTTGCAACATTCAAAAATGATGATAAAGGTTGTAGCCAGTAAGAGGAACGCGCCGATCCATTTTAATTTCATATTCGCCTTGTTGTTATGCGTTGATTATGGCTGGCAAATTACTTGAAAATGAGTATGCACCGGCAATGTTGTTCAAAGGAATGGGTAATTACCCAAAGTTAAGGGTGCTGCAAATTTTCGCGGTTTTGTAATCTCATTATATATTTGGCCATGCGAATGTTTGTTTTTTTACCGGTACTGATCTTTTTTGCAGGTTGCAGCCCAAAAACGTTTAAATCAAAATGGGCGAAAGAAGAGGCTCCCCCGCAGTTTGCTGCCCGATTTGAAACTACGGATGGCATTTTTGAAATTGAGGCCCACCGCGAATGGTCCCCAAAGGGGGTGGACAGGCTTTACCAACTGATCAAACACGGTTATTTTACCAATATCCCCGTGTACCGTGTAGTGCCCAACTTTGTGGCGCAGTTTGGCGGGTTTGATACCGTTACCAACAAAAACTGGGAGAAAACCAAACTGCCTGATGAACCTGTGGTAAAAAGTAACCTGAAAGGAACCCTTTCTTTTGCCCGTGGCGGTAAACAAACAAGGAATCACCAATTGTTTATCAACCTTGCCGATAATATTCGTCTTGATACTTCCGGAACATCAACGGCAGGGGTAAATGGTTTTCCGGTGTTAGCCAATGTTACCTCAGGTATGGATGTGGTGGCAAAGTTTTTCTCGTATAACGATGAGCCAAGAAGAAACATGAAGCGGGGTACCGATCCATTGATCATGTTTAAGGAAAAATATCCCGAAATGGATTTTATCCAAAAGGCCTACCTGTTGAAAAAGAAAGGAAAGGGTTGATTTTTAATGGATTAGTGGCTTTTGGGAATGATTTTTCGCTAAAAAGCCCCATTTTGCTTTACTTGCGGCATCATTTTTAAATACTATGAAAAGAGTCCGCCGCATTTTGCGATGGGTAGGTATAGTTACCGTTGTTTTGTGTATAGCCTACCTGCTTGGCCCAAGGCCCGAATCACCCAAATTTGATAAAACACTGCCTGAGATCAATTTCGCCCCTGCCGAATTGGATGCGTTTATTGCAAAAAGTGAAAGTGAATGGCCGGTGCGGCTGGATAACGAAGCCCGTATTGTTTGGGCCGACAGCCTGAATAAGCAGCAAACCGATTATGCCATCGTGTACCTGCATGGCTTTAGCGCGAGCCAGGAAGAGGGCGATCCTGTACATACTACCATTGCCAAAACTTTTGGCTGTAACCTGTACCTGAGCCGGCTGAGCATGCATGGCCTCGATACTTCTGAACAATTGCTTGGGCTTACCGCTGATAATTACTGGGAAAGCGCCAAACAGGCCCTTGCCATTGGAAAGCAATTGGGGAAAAATGTAATCCTGATGGGTACCTCAACAGGCGGAACGCAGGCGTTGCAATTGGCAGCGGCCTTTCCAGATGTTGTACAGGGCCTCGTATTGTTATCGCCTAATGTAGCTATAAAAGATCCCAATGCCTGGCTGCTAAACAACCCCTGGGGATTACAGATTGCCCGTATGGTGAAGGGCGGTGATTATGTGGTGGCAAAAGATACCCGACCTATTTACAAAAGCTACTGGAATACGCCCTACCGGCTTGAAGCGGTTGTGCAATTACAGGAAATGCTGGAATCCTCTATGAAAGCGGCTACCTTTCAAAAGATTACACAGCCCATGCTGCTGATGTATTATTTTAAGGACGATAACAATCAGGATCAGGTGGTAAGTGTGGCTGCCATGCGCAAAATGTTTGAGCAGGTAGCTACCCCGCATACCCTTAAAAAGGAAGTGGCTTTACCCAACACCGGAGATCATGTAATTGGCAGTTATATTAAAAGCGGCGATGTGCAAAGTGTAATTGATGTTTCTGCCGAATTTCTGGAAGAAGTTATGAAATTGAAGAAGAAGGATAGCCCGATTGTGGTAAACGATAGTACGGGTAAAGGGTAAAAGATTATTCAGGGGAGCGTTCAACACTTTATATACAAGGTTTTTTTGTATCAATTCCATAAAATGACCAATTTGAAACAGGGGATTGGCTGCACTTTATATTTTTTGGCTTTTTTTTGAAAATATATACTCATCTTCCATGAAAAAGCTGATTTTAACCTGTTTTGCAGGAATATTGTTTTTTACCTGTTCCGTTTTAGCCCAAAGCAGCTACTGGCCTAAAGAAATTCCCCTGAAAACCGGTGGTAAAATCCTCATTTATCAGCCACAGCCCGATGAATTGAACGGAAATATCCTGAAAGGTCGTACCGCAGTAGGCGGAAAGGAAAAAATGGGGGATCCCATGGTTTACGGGGCTATTTTTTTTGACGCCACCATCAGCACAGATAAAGATACCCGGATGGCCACCCTGGAATCGGTGAAAATTACCAATGCCAAAATGGAGGGGCTCGACGATCAGGCCAAACTGCAGAAAATGATTGACCTGATTGAAACTGAAGTACCCAAATGGAACTTCGACTTTTCGCTTGATCAGATTACGGCAACTATGAAACGGAAATCGGGCGATGGCGAAATGTACAATAATACCCCACCCAAAATTCATTACCGCGATAAACCTACTTCGCTGGTAATACTGGATGGCGAACCAAAAATTAAGAAAGATAAGGACCTGGATGCGGAGCGTGTACTCAACTCACCTAACCTTATTTTTAAGGAAGGCAGCCAATGGAATATGTATGAAGGCGGCACCTGGTACAAATCGGCGCAGGTTACAAGTGGCTGGGTGGCTGAAAAAAGCATGAGCGCCAAGGTAAAATCCATTAACGATCAGATAAAAATGCAGGAAAAGGAAGCAAACGACGGAAAGGCGCCTGCGGAAAAGCCGGTAGTTACTGATATTATTGTAAGTACTGAACCCGCCGAGTTGATTCAAACCGAGGGCACGCCGGTTTATAAAAAAATAGAAAGTACTACACTGCAGTATGTTTCTAATACCAAAAACGATATCATCAAAACTGCCGACGGGCAAATTTTTATCCTGATAGCGGGGCGTTGGTATAAATCTTCTTCGCTTAATGGCCCCTGGACTTTTAACGGCTCAGATAAAATGCCGGCCGAGTTTGCCAAAATTCCTGAAGGTTCGGAAAAGGATAATGTGCTGGTAAGCATATCGGGTACGCCCGCCGCTGAGGAGGCCATTATTGACGCTGAAATTCCCCAAACTGCCAAGGTGGATCGCAAATCAGCGAAAGTGGAAGTAGAATATGACGGTGAACCTCAGTTTGAAGCCATTTCGGGCACCTCGCTTCAGTTAGCCGAAAATTCAAACCTCACCGTTATAAAGGATGCATCCGGAAAATATTTCCCTTTGGATAACGGCGTTTGGTTTGTTGGAAACAGTGCCAAAGGTCCCTGGCAGGTTGCCGAAAAGCGCCCCGAAGGCCTCGAGGCAATTCCGGCGAGTTCGTCCGCTTACAACACCAAATACGTCTACATTTATGAGGCCACGAAAGATTATGTGGTAACCGGTTATACCTCCGGATACCTGGGCACTTATGTACAGGGCGACCCGGTGGTGGTTTTTGGAACAGGTTTTTATTACCGCCCCTGGTACGGCAGCGTGTACTATCCAAGGCCTACAACCTGGGGCTTCAGCTTTAGCTACAACCCCTGGACCGGCTGGACGATGGGATTTGGGTTTAATGTTGGATTTATGCATATTGGTTTCAGCACCGGTCCAAGCTACGGTTATGGCGGCGGATGGTTTGGTCCTCCCTATTATCGTCCTCCTTACCGCCCTCCTTATTATGGCGGAGGATATTATGGCGGAAGGCCCGGCGGAGGCAATAACATCAATATTAATACCGGCGGCGGAGATATAAATATTGGTGGAAACCACAACAATATTTACAACCGGCCGGGCAATGGCAACAACAGCGGTGGTAACCGTCCCGGCATTTCATCGCGGCCGCCCAGTAACAACAACAAGCCCGGCAGTAATTACCGCCCGGGCAACAACAATAACAACAATAACAACAACGGAAACCGTCCGGGAAATAATAACAACAACAATAATAACGGTGTCAACAGACCGGGTAACAATAACAATGGTGTCAACAGGCCCGGCAACAACAATAATTCAAATAACAAGGCTTCTGCAAAACCTTCCACCAACAACAAAAACAACGTATTTGCCGACAAGGATGGCAATGTGTTTCAAAAAGATGATAAGGGAAACATAAACCAGCGCGATAACAAAGCCAATAGCTGGAAACCTGCCGAAAAAACATCGCCTGCTGCCAGCCAGATAAACCGCGACGCACAGGCAAGACAGCGCAGCACGCAAAAAACCGCGAACTACAATAATGCCAGCCGGCCTGCTTCACGGCCGGCAGCAAAGCCAGCCGCACGGCCAGCCGCACGGCCTGCTGCAAGACCAGCAGGGAGAAGGTAAATCGTTGAAATGGATTAACCCGTTCGATTTATATGCCCGGTTGTCGCAAGATGGCCGGGCTTTTTGTTGGCAATTGTTTCACGACCTGTGTTTAAATCATTGAAAATCAATCAGTAATTATTTTACGCTGTTTTAAAAGATTGTTTTTTGGTACAATTGTTTTGATTTCATTGTCCTTTAAAGGTTCAATTTCTCTCAATCATAAGCACGCTTGTTGCATACGATGAAAAAATTGACAGCCTGTTGGCATCCTATATTAATCCGAAATTTTGCCAGGAAAAGAAGGAAGGGGTGTTGGTGGAGCATAATATTAACAGGGATTTCGAAGAATCGGTTTGATCTTTTAGCGTCGGTATCATTTTTCCCCAATCATCAATCAAACTTCAGCACTCCAAACCCTTCCTTTGCCATCAGCAGTACTTCACCCGGTGCAATTACCGTACTCCGCAGTATCTGCGGAACCGGTTGCCCTTCCTGGAAGGCATACAGGATTTCTTTCCGTTCCAGTTTGCCGCCTGCAATGCTGGCAATAAACAGGCCGTTTTTTTCGTCCTTGCCGGAGGGCAATGCAGGCTTTTCGCCTGAGGCAAGGTGCTGGTTTTCCAGCAGGTCGGCATAAAGCAGGTGAAGACGATTGTTGACCCGGGTGGAAATTACAGATGCTTCAGGTCCTCCCAACTGGCGTTTTGGAAATTTCCAGACATTTTCTGTTTGACCGGTACCACCGGTTTCAATAACCGCAATGTCATAAAATTTAAAATAGTAATTGCTGTTAGCGCCTGAAATCATCCTGGTACTTTGATATTGCTCGCACACCAGCTGAAAGCCACCTTGTTCCAGCGGATATACCTGCCGAATGGCATAAGGAATAAGATCCTCGGCTTTATTTTTTGCGGTATCAAAAAGAAGGTGGGCAGGTACCCCGGTTTCCATTTTTTTAACCAGTTCCGATTTTTCGGTATTGTATTCAAACAAAAACAATTGGGTAGCCAGCACCTCCTTGTTGTTGTTGCGGATGTCCATGGAGGAGGTTACCACTTCCCTTGGAATCAGGTGTTTGGGATCGCCCTCAAATGGGTAGGCGAACCCGGCAAGAAAGAAGCCATTGCCCGGTGACGGTAGCACATCCACACCTGCAAGCTGCAGATTGGGATAATCGAGCGGGAAAACTTTGGGTTCCTGCCCCTTTTCCAGTTTTACCCAAACTGAATATTGCTCTGCCTGCCCCGGTTCGCGGTCTTTTTTTAGCCTGTAATTCCGCAGCAGCAGGTAGGGGCTCCCGGTATTGTCCACAAATGCTTCTGTCAGCACACCCTTCAGGCTGCCAAAATTGTACGAATCAAAAGTGGCAACCTTTCCGTTTTTATCCAGTACCATATAATGCAATAAACCTCCCTTGGTGGTAATAAAGTCAAAGTACTTTATTTTGAAATCGCCGTTGGGAGATGTAGCGGTGCGGTAAAAACTATAAAAATTCATTTCGCCAGGCTTGCTCAGGGGCTCGGGTGCAGCAAGCGGTGCACATCCATCCGCGGTACCCAACCCTGCAAGCCGGAGTCCTTCCTTTTTTATATCTTCATAAAAGTAATGAACGGGTCCGTCCTGTTTTAAAGAGGTCCATTTGTAATCAACCGATTTTCCAAAAGCCTTCGGGTCTTGCGCCGAACGGCAAAGTTGCCTGCCATCCGAAGCGTATGCCCATACCTGCACACCCGAATCTTTGCTCAATTGAGCGAAATAATACCGCCCCTGCTGAACCCCCAGCCATTCGGGTTGATTTTTTGAACCAAAAGGTTGCGACCATTGAATAACCGGCTGTGCCTGTAAACCGGTTGTAAAGAGGAAAAACAACCATACTTTCGAAAAAATGCCCATTTGGTAAAGAAGAATTTTGGATAAAAAAAACCAAATTGATAATCGGGCTGCAAATAAATAAAATCCGGTTTAGAAAGTTTACCGCTCAAAATATTTTGGGATTTATATTCAAGCAATGTCTCCCAGACTGCAGGAAGGGGAGGTTGCGCCACATCATCATTCAGGCAAGGTCTCCCTGATGGCCGGAAGTGGAGGTTGCACCACGAACATCTGCTGTACCCGTATTCCGATGCCCCCAAGCCCAACCAATCAGTATCGGATGAATGATCAACAACCTTATCCATGCCGCCCATGCCGGTAGCCCATTTCCATCTAAAACAATTTTATCGGCATCCGTTATCATGTAAATATGCGTTGGCAAAAAAGCTAACAGCATGGCGATTATGCCATAAACAGCCCATTTGCGGGTGGCGGGTATCATAAGTCCGATGGCTCCCAATATTTCCGCTACACCGGCCATTGTGTTCAGCAATGGTTTATTTCCTAAGTAGGCAGGAATGAGCGGAAAGTAAAAATCGGGCATTACAAAATGGTTGATACCCGCAGCAAAGTATGCGGCAATCATCAGCCATAGGCTGATTTGTCGTTTGGAACGGAGAATGGAGGGGGCTATCAATGGTTGCTGTTTAACCAGTTGAACAACTGAGGCGGGCAGTTGTTCCGGAATACCGAAAATCTGTTTGGGCATTTAGGTTTTCCACTCAAATCCCGGACCTGGTTTAGTTACCGCTTCGGCATCCTGTAATCATAGGGCAGCATCGTGGCAATCTTGTCATTCCAGCCCCAGTAACCTGTCATCAGTATCAAAAGTGGGTCATTTACCTGCCCCTGCTGATCAATTTCAAGTGTTTTGGGTTCGTTCATCTTTAGCATACTGATCTGGTACCCCGGTTTCTGCGATTGGCGCATCTGCGCCTGCACATAATCGGGGTGCTCTTTTTCTTTTACATAGGTAATATGCAGGTAATCAGTAAACTCAAGGCCTGCCGTATACGGATTTACCTGGAATGCCACGCTGTCGCCTGGTAAAATGGGGGAATACAAAATATCCATCATATCGGGTTGCCTCATTACCTGCTGATAATAGTTGGCCGAATCGCGGTTGGCGGAAGTTACTACCGGTGCAGCACTTCCGCTTATGGATATCTGCAGGTTACCGTCTGATTGAATATTGCTGAGCATCAATTTTTTCACCCTATCTTTTTCTATGTTCGGTGTTTTTACAAGCCTGCGCATTTCAAAACCTTCCTCCAGTGCTGTATTGCGGTAAATGCTGCGCAAAAAATGCATTTGCGATCCGAGGTAAGCATCCATCCGGTTTTCCGCCCATTTTTTCTGCATTCTTTCATTTTTGGGTTCCATTTCCCTGAAAAGCGGGTAACCGAGGTAAAACACAATTTTGGATTCGAAATCGTATTGAAAATACTCCAGTTGGTAGGTAAGGGTGTAGCCAAGCGCCTTATTAGTTATTACCAGTGGTTTTGGGGAGGTTGCCCTCAGCAGTTTCTGTTTTCTGTAATGCCTGAAACGGATATCAGCCTGGTTTTCAATTTTACAATCCCGCGATTCGGGCATGGTGCCAATAAAGTTTTCCAGGAAAAATTGCCCCCATTTCGCCCAGGTTGCTTCTTCGCCCGG
>Ga0116158_10000579_pt1 | contig 35886 bp, 39 predicted proteins | sample AD_UKC052_MetaG_FD_89883 | JGI IMG/M metagenome (GOLD analysis project Ga0116158, IMG submission 89883) | Active sludge microbial communities of municipal wastewater-treating anaerobic digesters from USA - AD_UKC052_MetaG | ecosystem: Engineered > Bioreactor > Anaerobic > Digestate | place: USA... | reverse complement strand
TGTTACTTTCACTACCGCATCGGCTTTGGGTAAAGAATTAACCACGATCGGTGCTGGTGAATCTAAGACTTATGTCTTAAGAGGTGATGTAACTGGTTGGACAACTGGTTCATCCATCCAAATTCAAATGTTGGGTGATAATGCAGCTCCAACTGTGGCTGACTTTGATACGGTTGATACCGCGGCAAGCGACAACTTTATCTGGTCCGATTTGTTCCTTGGTTATGCTACTGTCACCGCGACAGGTGCTAACGAATGGACTAATGGTTACAAGGTGTTTGCTACCTCTTCTCAATCATTCTAATGATTGATGGGGATGGGTAAAATTTTTAGACACCAAACAGACAGGGAACGTTTATTCGTTCCCTGTTTTGTTATTAGAAAGCGAGAAATTTAAATTTGAGATTATCTAATTCCGTGAACATGTAATTTTGAAGGAGATAATAGCAAGAATGACAATCATAAAAAAGTGTGTTATAATGGAGTTATTAAATAAAGTAAAAAATATGACCTTAAATGTTAAAAAAATTCAATTTATTATTTTGGCGTTAGTTGTTTTATTGGCTGGTTATTTTGGTGTGCGTGAGTTTTTATTTAATAAACCAAATATTTTGGAATCGCAGATGGCTGATAGTTTTTTTAATTTTAAAGTAGTCCGGACGGATTTAACTAATGAGCAGATAGAAAGTTATCGCCAAGAATTTAATAGTGATATTGAAGAAATAAATAAGACTGTGGATAGATTTAATTTTGGTGCCTTTAATAACATGGCCATGATTAAACAAATTTTGCATGATTATGAGGGGGCACGTGATATTTGGCAGTATGTCGGTGAAAAGAGGCCAGTAAATTCTTTATCTTTTTATAATCTAGGTCTTTTATATGCTAATGATTTAAAAAGTAACGAGCTAGCGGAAAAAAATTTATTGCAAGCATTAAAAAACGCGGAAGGCGAAGCTGGCAATGAACAATATTATTTAGGGATTGCTGATTTTTATACTTATAATTATCCGGAAAAAATTGCGGAATTGGAAAAAATTTTATTGGCCGCCTTAGAATCAGAGCCATATAAAGAAAGTCAGACAATATTAACCCTTTTGGCAACTTATTATCAAAATCAAGGACAAAAACAAAAAGCCCTTGATTATTGGCAAAGAGTATTAAAAATTGATCCAAATAGTGAAGCAGTGAAGGCGGCGATTAAGAGTTTAAAATAATTTTAAAAATAAATAATATGAAAAACAAAAAATATTTATGGTTGGCATTATTAATTTTTACTCAATGTTGGCCAAGTTTGTCTGTGGCAGCAGAAGGGGGGTTAATTAAAAGTAGCCGGAGTTCGGCGGTTTATTATGTGGCTCAAAACGGGCTACGTTATGTTTTTCCTAATCAACAAGTTTATGATTCTTGGTATAGTGATTTTTCTTCGGTAAGCACGATAAACCACGAGGAATTGATTGCTAGAAATTTGGGTGGAGTAGTGTGTTATAAACCAAATACCAGCTTAGTTAAAATAGTTTCCGACCCGAAAGTTTATTGGGTGGGAGAAAATTGTTTATTGCGCCATGTGCCCAATGAGACGGCAGCGGCTAATTTTTTTGGATCTGATTGGATAAAAAAAATTGATATTTTGCCAATAGTATATTTTGATGGTTATACTATTGGTGAAGAGTTGGCTGAAAATGGCAATTTGCCAACTGTGGCAACTGATTTGACCATTGATATTAATCAAGTAATAACAAGTACTAATAATACCAATAATAACGATGCAACTAACAATACAGATAATATTACAAATAATACGAGCACAGAAGTGATAGTAGACGAAGGACAACAACCAACGTCAATAAAATTAACCGTAATTTATAGCGTTACTTCTGGTAAAGCAACTTTAAGCTGGCTGACGATTGACGGTAATACTAATTATGGTTTTGGCATTATAAAAGCTGCCAAGGATAACCCGTTATCAAGCGATGGTGATTTTTATAAATTAACAAATTCAACAGCCGAGTCTTATGATTGGGAAAATTTAACTAATGGAGATTATTATTTTCGTATTTGTCGATTAAACAGCGATGGTTCTTGTGGCACTTATAGTAACACACGCACTATTTCTGTTGGTTCAACTAATCAAACGTCAAATATTGCTTTAACGGGTCAGGTTAGCGGTGATACAGCAATGTTAAATTGGCAGATTAATTGGTTAAGCCCTAGTGGTGGATTTTATGTGGTGAAAGGGAATGAAGAGAATCCGCGCTATCCGGCTAACACTTATATTTGGCTAGATAAAACCAGAGACGGTTATAATTGGACTGGTTTATCATTAGGCATTCATCATTTTCGGGTTTGTAGTTATGATACTGTTGCCACACTTTGCACACCATATAGCAATGATTTAAGTTTAACAATTAAATAAAATTAATAATATTATAAAAAGTAAAGACAGGTTTTAAACCTGTCTTTTTGATTTTTTCACGCATAAGGGGTCCCCTCCTTTTCAAGGAGGGGACTATTTAGTTATTTTACCTCATTAAATTGATAAATTTTAAACACTGGCTGATTATTTTTATTATAAATCATGACTGGTAAAATATTATTTTTTTCCATAATTATTTCTAGATTTTTACCGCTTTTTGTTAAGTCTTGCTGTCTAAGATAACTATTATTAGTTAGAGCAATAAAATAAAATTTAGTGATACCAGTTTTTTGATACTCGGGGAGTTCTTGGTTGTTAATAATATTTAAAAAATCATCAGCCGTAATAATGGGCCACGATTGATAAATAACGCGGCGGTGGAAAAGCCAAAGCGCAGCCATATCGTTTAAATTAGCGTCATAGACAATTAGCGCAGGGAATTTTCGGTAATTATTTTTTGTCGTTCGAGCCAAATTTTTATCTTTGATGGTTTGTAAAAATTGATAGCGAGGCGAAAAGGACAAGGCAGGTGTTTGGTGTAAGAGTAAGCGATTAAGATAATTATCTAAATCGTGCAAGCCCCAATCCTTTATTTCATAATAGATTGGTGACCAAAAAATATTTTTTTGGCCAAGGGGCGGTGAGATAAAAATGGTGTTGAGGGTAAAAAATAGTTCACTAAAGAAAATAAAAATTAATAAAACAAAAAATAATCTTTTTAAAATTGATTTTTTAATTAATGACCATATAAAAATAATAAACCAGCTAGCAGTAAGAGCCAAAAAGGGGATTAAACAGCTAATAAAGCGTAACTCAGCGCCAATAATAAAAAACCAGAGGAGCCAAAAGATAAGGGTAGTGAGGAGAATAAGGTTTGAGCGATTTTCTGGCTGTTTGATATTTTTTAGCCATTGCCAAATGAGAGCAAAAAAAGAAGTGAGAAATAAAATAAATAAAGGCCAAGAAGTGCCGGCTTTAATTTGTGGTACAATTTCATTAATGCGTTGTTGAAGACCGCCAGCCATTTCGCGGCCGAGCCGTATTTGCCATTCAGGCACATTTTGGCCAAAAGCAGCGGATAATTGAAAATCAAGATGGCCAAAAGTTTGCTGCATTTTTAGATTATAAACAAAACTGGGGCATAAAATAATGATAAAAATTAAGAGACCAAAATAAAAATATTTATTTTTTAACCAGGGCAGTATTTTTTTTTGCGAGAGAGCAATAATAAAATAAAGCGGAAGCGAAATCAGGGCAGTGTATTTAACAAATAAAGATAGGCCTAAAAAAATAAAAAACCATAGCAGGTTTTTTTCTTTTTCCCAAGAGAGCAGAAAAAAATAAAAAGATAAGAGCATGACCGCGATTAAAAGCGATTCTTGTAATCCTAAGCGCGAAATCCAGACGTGATAGGTAGTAAGCGCCATTATCAGGCAAGCAGTTAGGCCGGTGGAATTGTTAAAAAGTTTTTTGCCAATTAAATAAGTTAAATAGAGAGATAAAAGTCCAAACAGAATAGTAGCTAGGCGTAGGCCCCAGATATTAATGCCGAAAAGAGAGAAGAAAAGATGCGAAGTTAAAAAAAAACCCAAAGGATGGTCGTTCATGGATAGGTGTAGCCAGCTTGGCACTCGATCGACCCATTGCCAAGGGCTAGATTGAATAGGGGAAGAATCAAAATCAATTAAACCAATGGCGCGGATAGCTAAAGACGCTTCATCAGTGATAACATCAGTTTTGGTAAATTGGTAAAAACGCAGAAAGGCGCCCAAAACAAGAATTAGGAGTAAAATAAAGAGTTGTTTTTTGGCCATATTTAAGGGTTTAAGGGCTGTTAAGTTAATTATACCAGCGTTTGCCTTTTTGGTTAATCTATTTTATAATTAAAGCATAAAATAAGCCAAAAATATGCCAGAAAATTATTCTGATGAATATCAAATCCGCCAAAAAAAATTAGCGGCGATTATTAAGTTTGGGATTAATCCTTATCCATCAAAATTTGAGAAAAAAGACGAGGTAATTAAGATAAAAGAGGCCAAAGATGGAACAAAATTAAAAACCGCTGGGCGAATGATGACTATTCGATTAATGGGTAAATTGGTTTTTGCTCATTTGCAAGATTGGAGTGGCAAGGCTCAAATTGCCATTAAAGCCGATGAAGTTGGCGACGAACAATTTAAATTGTTTCAAGATATTTTTGATATGGGTGATTTTATTGGAGTGGAAGGCGAGATTTTTACCACACACAAAGGAGAAAAGACACTTTTGGTGAAGAAGTTTGAATTTTTGGGCAAGGCACTCCGACCGCTGCCAGAAAAATGGCATGGTCTAAAAGATGAAGAAGCCTGCTATCGTCAAAGATATTTGGATTTGATTGCTAATGAAGCAACAAAAGAAAGATTTAAGTTTAGAAGTGATTTTATTAAAACTTTACGCGAATTTTATTGGAGTCAAGGTTTTAGCGAGGTAGAAACGCAGACTTTAATGCATTCACCAACTGGCGCTTCAGCCAAACCTTATAAAACTCATAATAATGGCTTAGATATTGATGTTTTTTTGCGGATTTCATTGGAATTGCCCTTGAAAGAACTAATTGTTGGCGGTTATGAAAAAGTTTTTGAACTCGGCAAGGTTTTCCGCAATGAAGGTACTGATCCATCGCATTTACCTGAACACATGAGTTTAGAGCATTACGCAGCTTATTGGAATTTTGAAGACAATATGAATTTTACAGAAAAGATGTTTGATTATTTGTTTAAAAAAATGAATTTACCAAAGAAAGTAAGGGTTATGGGTAAGGATGGTAAAAATAGAGAAGTGGATTTTACTACGCCATGGCCGCGAGTTAATTTTATGGAATTAATTAAAAAAGATTCAGGCATTGATATTGAAAAAATAAGAGAGGTGAAAGAATTGCAAAAAGAAATAAAAAATAAAAAAATAGAAATTGAAGAAATGGAATACTTGAGTTATGGCAGTTTAATAGATGCATTATATAAAAAAGTTTCTAGACCAAATATTGTTGGACCAATATTTTTATATAATTATCCAGTGGAACTGCAACCTTTGGCGCGCCGAAGTGATGCTGACCCAACAAAAGTTGAGCAATTTCAACTCTTGGTTAATGGTTGGGAAATTGTCAAAGCTTATTCAGAATTAGTAGACCCAAAAGATCAGGCAGAAAGATTTAAAGAACAAGCCGAAGCGGCCAAGAAAGGCGATGCAGAAGCGCAGGCAGGTGATGATGATTATATTCTGGCCATGGAATATGGCATGCCGCCAATTTCTGGTTTTGGACTTGGAATTGAGCGCTTAATTACTCTTTTGACCAATCAAACTAATTTGCGCGATGTGGTTTTGTTTCCATTGATGAGAACAGAAAAAGAAATTAAGAAATAGAGAAATAAAGAAATTAAGGGAATAAAATAAAAATATTTATTATTGTCATTCCCGACTTGATCGGGAATCCAGAAAATATGTCTTTAGAAAATCCAGAATATACAAAATTTATAAATAAATTTGGTGAAAAAGGACGAGAAACAATGGGGAGTTGATGAGTTTTTGTATTTGAATAAAGAATTTATGAGGAACGAGTGGGGGGTTGAGGAATTGTCGAATATAGAAGATTATCAGCTAAGAAATATTGCAGAGCAAGTTATAAAAGAGTACAAGGAGAGCAGGAAAATGGCCGAAGATGGATTAACTAAAGCAGCAGTTAATCCAGAGGAGGAAATAGCTTATCGTTGGCTTTTGGAGCTTTATGATATAAACAGGGGTCAGGTTAAGGATTTTGAGAATTTTAAACGAGACTTAAGAATAATACGGGATAGGGCACATTTGTTATAAAATAATTTTATGCCATATACCTTGGCGGCTAGGAGAGAAGTGAATTAATAATTATGCCTGCCCCGCTTAGCTTGTCGAGGCGGGGGAATAATGAATTATGGAAAATGAATTATCTAAATTACAAATATCCAGAGAAAAATGTTGGCAGTTGGTGGAAAAATATGTATCACCGGAAGGTAGGCTACATTTATTGAATACAGAGGTGGCCATGGCAGTGTTGGCTGAATACTTTGGTGAAGATAATCATACCTGGGCGATGTGCGGTTTACTTCACGATATTGATTATGAACAGATTACTGGCAAAGAAAACATGGAAGCGCACATGAAAGAACATTGCGGAGAAATGACAGAAAAATTTTTAAAAGAGATTGATTTTCCCGATGATTTGATTCGTGCGATTCAATCGCATAATGAAATTCATAATATCCCGCGTGATTCCAGATTAGCCAAGGCACTATTTGCCGTTGATGGCTTGACTGGGTTTATTGTGGCGGTGTCCAAAGTCATGCCGGATAAATTAGTGGCTTCAGTAAAAATAGAATCAGTGTTAAAAAGATTTAAAGAAGCCAGATTTGCCGCGGCAGTGAATAGAGAAAATATTTACACTTGCGAGAGTGAACTTGGAATACTAAGGGAGAAGTTTGTGGAGATAGTACTGGAGAGTATGAAAAAGATTTAAGATTTAAGAATTAGGATTTAAGAATCAAGATAATTTTATTGTCATTCTGAGTGGAGTGAAGCGGAACGAAGAATCTCTACTGAATTAAAAAAGAGATCCTTCGCTACGCTCAGGATGACAAAAACTATAATACATAATTAATAATTAATTTTTAAAAATTATGTGGTACACAATTTTAGGGATTATCGTGTTTCTTATTTTAATTTCATTGCGCCAGGTTAATCAATATGAAAGGGGAGTGATGTTCACTATGGGACGCTATACGGGCATGAAAAATCCGGGCTGGAGAATTGTCTGGCCGATTTTTCAGAGTATGAAAAAAGTGGACATTCGTGTCAAAGCCGTGGATGTGCCAGATCAAGAAGCGATTACTAAAGACAATATTTCCGTGCGCGTGAATGCGGTGATTTATTATAAAATCGCTGATGCCGCCAGAGCAGTAATTGAAGTGGAAAATTTTTATTATGCGGTTTCACAGTTAGCCCAAACAACTATGCGCAATGCGGTCGGCGAGGTGGATTTGGATCAGTTATTATCCAATCGCGATGAAGTTTCCAAAAGAATTCAGATGGTAGTGGACGCGGCTACTGACCCATGGGGCATCAAGGTAGATTCGGTCGAATTGAAAGATATTAATTTGCCAGAAGACATGAAGAGAACAATTGCCAAGCAGGCGGAAGCCGAGCGCGAGAGAAGGGCAGTGATTATTAAAGCTGAAGGCGAGGTGGTGGCCGCAGAAAATATGGCCAAAGCGGCGAATATTTTGGCTGGTTCACAAGGCGCACTACATCTTAGGACTTTGCAGACAATTAATGATGTTTCTTCTGATCAATCAAATACGCTGGTGTTTGCGATTCCGTTGGAAGTGTTGCGGGCATTTGAGGGGATAAGAAAACAGATTTAAGATTTAAGAATTAGGATTTAAGAATCAAGAATATTAATTTTAAATTTTAAAATAAATTTAAATTTTTAATTTTAAAAACATGAAAAAATTTCTCATTTCTTTTAGTAATAAAAGTGGGCTTATTGATTGGTGGTCTTTAAACCATCTAATTTCGGGAGCGGTGTGTGGCTTTATCTTTATATTTTTAAAAGAGACTTTCCCGTGGTTAAAAGAGCCAAAATATTTTTTTGGCGTTGGTTTTATATTATTTACTTTCTGGGAAATTATTGAGATGATTATCAGATATTTTAAAAAATATTTTACCGCTCCGATAATGAGACCTTATGTAGAATATGAGAGTAATCTTAATGTGATTAGCGATATTGTGGTTTGTTTGATTGGTTTATCAATTGTATACGTGATATTTAACAGAAATTAAAATAATAAAATTTTAATTTGTAAAAAATATGTTAGACATTAATAAAATTCGCGTTTCAAAAGAAGAAGTGGAAAAAGCTTTGTTAAAAAGAATGGACAAGGTGAATTTGGATGAAATTATTTCTTTGGATGACCAGCGGAGGGAATTAATTCAAAAAAGTGACGAGCTAAAGGCTGAGAGAAATAAATTTTCCAAGACTAAACCGACGCCGGAAATTATTGAAGAGATGCGCGTAGTAGGGGAGAGAATTAAGGAAAAAGACGAAGAACTGGCCGAAGTAGAAGCAGAATTAAAAGATAAACTTTCTGCTTTGCCGAATGTGCCTGCAGAGGATGTGGTGGCGGGCGGCAAGGAAAACAATAAAGTAATTAAAAGTTTTGGTAAAAAGCCTGAATTTGATTTTCAGCCTAAAGATCATGTGGAATTGGCCACCAGTTTGGGTTTGATTGATTATGAGCGGGCAGCCAAGATGAGCGGGGCTGGTTTTTGGTGCTATACGGGTTACGGGGCGCTTTTGGAATGGGCACTTTTAAATTATTTTATAGAGTTTCACAAAAAGAATGGTTATGAATTTTTACTCTTACCATATTTATTGAATGAAGCTTCGGCCTATGCTTCGGGCCACTTGCCAAAATTTCGAGAAGATTTGTTTTGGGTTGAGGATGGTTTGTGCTTAAATGCTACTTCGGAAATGATGATCAATAATTTTCATCGCGATGATATTTTTAATGAAAAGGAATTGCCAAAAAAATATTATTCTTATTCGGCTTGTTTTCGGCGGGAAGCGGGTAGTTATAGAAAAGAGGAAAGGGGAATGGTGCGAGGGCATCAGTTTAATAAAATTGAAATGTTTCAATTTACTAAACCAGAAGATTCTTGGCGGGCTTTTGATGAATTAGTTGCAAATGCGGAAAAGATGGTGGAAGGTTTGGGTTTGCATTATCAAACAGTACAACTCGCTGCGGCTGATGCTTCGGCGGCGATGGCCAAAACTATTGATATTGAAGTTTGGATTCCTAGTATGAATATTTATAAAGAAGTGTCTTCGGTGTCTAATGCCCTTGATTATCAAGCTAGACGGGCTAATATTCGCTATAAAGGTGAAAATGGCAAGAACGAGTTTGTGCACACCTTAAATGGCTCAGGATTGGCCACTTCCAGACTTATCCCAGCGATTTTGGAGCAATTTCAAAAAGAAGATGGAAGTGTGGAAGTGCCAAAAGTTTTGAGAGAGTGGGTGGGGAAGAAAAAGATAGAAATAAAGAAATAGACCTGCGTGCCGGCAGGCAGGGAAATTGAGAAATTAAGGGTAATAAAGTAGCAGAGTAATAAGGTAATTATAATTTTTTATTTGTCATCCTGACGAAAGTCAGGATCTCAAAAATTAAGGTTATCTTGAAATAAGGAGATGCCGAAACAAGTTCGGCATGACAAAATTTGGTAATAGAAAAAAGTTTTTTGAAAAAATAAAAAACCCTCATTTCGAGGGCTCAGACTTTAACTTTTAAGGTAGGCATTTTTTCCTCCTTTCTCAAAGTTAAAGGTTAACGGTTTTTAGATGAGGCCTGCTTTTTCAAAAGCGGCCATCATCATTGACGATGGGGCATGATCTGAATATTTCAGAAAAAATCCATCGCCAACAATTTTTTCGGCCATAGCTCTGCAACGTGGACAAATATATCCAAGGGAATATTTGCTTAGTTGCTTTTTCTCGTGGCCAGTTATTTTTCTCGGCCAGCTATCCTTTAATTTAAGAGTGTACATTTTAGCAATATCACCCTTAAAATGGCAGTTAATGACCGAGCACTTTTGATTGGAAGCCATTTTTTTCACCTCCTTTCTTGACTTAAGACTAGCATATTATTATTATTATGTCAATAGATAGTTGAATTTAATTTATTTTTTATCTAATATTAGCAAAAAATGAGGCACAGAGATTATAAAAAACCAATAGAATTGGTATCACCAAAACAACGGGTGGCGGCGCGGCGCAGCGAAAAAATAAAACATTATGGCAAAGTGTTTTTATTTTTTTTAATTATCATAATAATTATTAGTTTGATTTATTTATTTTTATTTTCCCCAGTTTTTAAGATTAAAAAAATAATTATTAATGGCACAGACAAAGCAGAGGAGGTGGGTCAAATAGAAAAAATGACGGCGGATTATATGGCACAACGTTGGTTTATTTTTTCTCAAAAAAATTTATTTGTTTTTAAATCGACGAGATTTGTGAATTTGCTAAAACAAAAATTTGTGGTTAAAGAAATTACCATTAATAAAAAACGGCCAAATATTTTGATTATTAATTTGACCAAGCAAAAGCCAGTTTTAATTTGGCGTAGCGGAAATAATTTTTTTACAGTTTTAGAAAATGGATATTTATTTCAGCCAGTTAATAATTTGGTTGATTATGTTTTACCAATTGTCACCAGTGAGAGCACATCCACCGATATTTTGTGGCAAAAAGAATATATTAATACTAAACAAATAGAATTTATTAATAATGTTTTTAAATTATTACCGTTTTATTTAAAAGAAATAAAAATAAAAGAGTTTGTGCTTAGTGAAGATAAAAACAGTCGTGATATTAAAGTTATAACAGAGCGAGGGTGGTGGCTTTTGTTTAGTTTTGATAGTGTACCAGAAGAAGTGTTGACTAGCCTGAAAACAGCCTTTGAGAGCGAGATAGGAAGGACCGGGGGATTGCAATATGTTGATCTTAGAATAAAAGATAAAATTTATTATAAATAATTATTTAATTAATTAGTTATTATTTAATAATTTATTTAAATTTTTAAATAAATTATCTCTTACCATAGGGAAGAGATAATAATTAAATTTAATTAAATGTCGTATAAGATAGCTTAAACGACGCTTAAGATGGAGGGTTTGCCTGTATTAGCTAAAAAGTCCATATCTGGCCTTTTGATCACCAAGACTCCCCTAATGCTTAAAAAATAAAAAAGTCCTGATGAATATTATAAATATTATCAGGACAATATTATTTTTTATTTATTATTTTTATTAATTGGAAAAAGCCATTTATCAAACACTACTCTTTTGATAAATAGGCCCACTCCAATGCCGGCAATGTTGGCAGCCATGTCTTTATAGCTAAAACCACCACCGCCCCAGAAGCGGCCGTATTTTTCATATGGAATTAGGGCATCTTTGACCTCCCAAGCCACGCCAAGGGCCAAAGGCAGCTTCCAGTCATCAAGTATGATCGTGGCCGTGGTATAACAAGTCAAATGTTCCAATTTATCATATTGACTGATAATACCACTTCCCCATTTGGAATTAAATTTGTCGTGATTCCAGGGCAAGGTGCGCCATTGGGCAGAGGCAAGGTTATTAATAATTGTTATTAAAAAAATAATTATTATAATTATTTTTTTCATATTTTTCCTCCCAAGTTTGATTGTTAACGCTAGTATAGCGGGTTTTGAGTTGTTAGTCAAAAATTTGTGATTGTTGGGGAAATGTCGTATAATATGTGTATAACTTAAAATAAAAAGTGTTTAAATATGTTAGGAAACAAAACAATCAAGGCCTATATTATTGATTTTTTAGAGTGGGCGGCGGTGGAGAGAGGATTATCAGAAAAAACACAACAAAACTATCGTAATTTTTTAAAAAAATTTGAGTTATTTTTGGCACAGCAAAAGAAAGATGACTTAAGGCCGCACGAATTAACTAATGATGATATTTGGAAATATCGTTTATTTTTATCGCGGCAGAAAGATCCTTTTACTGGCCAAGAATTAAAAAAAACCACCCAAAATTATTATTTAATTGCCCTGCGATCATTATTAAATTTTTTTGCCGAGCGGGATATTAATTCATTACCGAGTGAAAAGATTAAATTGGCGCGAGAAACTGGCAAAGAAAAATCAATACATTTTTTAAAAATAGAACAAATTGAACGGCTGCTTTTGGCGCCCAATGTTAATAATCGCCAGGGTTTGCGTGACCGAGCAATCTTAGAAACTCTTTTTTCAACTGGACTTCGGGTGGCGGAATTGGTGGCTTTAAACGCAGATCAATTTTTAAACATTAACAGTAAAAAAGATTTGGAAATACAGGTAATTGGTAAAGGCAATAAACCACGTACTGTTTATTTTTCGGCGCGGGCCCTAGAATGGTTAAAAAAATATTTAGCCGCAAGAGAGAATGATTATAAGCCGTTATTTATTAATTATCGAGCCAGAAGCTCTTCAGATAAACGTTTGACGGTTCGTTCGGTTGAGCGCCTGGTTAAAAATTATTGCAAAATTACTGGTTTGCCTTTAACCACCTCCCCTCACACCTTAAGACATTCTTATGCGACTGATATGTTAGAGCAGGGCGTGGATTTGCGTTTAATTCAGGAATTTTTAGGACACAGCAATATTGCCACTACCCAAATTTATACTCATGTGACCAATAAAAAACTGCGCGATGTCCATCGGCAGTTTCACTCGGGAGATCGGATGAGAAATTAAAATTATTTGTGAAGGCGGGGTTATAGAACCCCGCCTTCAAGGTTAAAAGTAATACTGTTTTAAAATATCATCTTTTTTTATTTTCTTAATATTTTTATTAACTTGACGGTAGAAGGTAGGATAGTGCCGTCTGGCAATAACTCTCCCTTGCCATTTTTGTAAAAAGGGTGGTTTTTGATTATGCGCGATTTCGTGGGCTAAAATATTTAAAATTGATTTCAAACTTTTGGGCCGGCGATGGCGCGGAGTGTAGATATCAATAGTAATAGATTTTTTTTTAAGATTAGTATGCGCTAGAACATATGATTTTTTTAAATTTAACACTCCCCTGCCCGCTGTATCAATTTGGCGGCGCATGGTTTTAAATTGCCATCCTGTTAATTTAAAAATTTCTTGCAGGCGATTAAAAATAAGAATAATTTTTTGTTCGTGGGAGGGGGTCATAAAGAGTATTATAGCATACTGTTGTCATCCTCGCGAAAGCGGGGATCTAGGAGACATGATTTATAGCAGAGAATGATTTTCTGGATTCCCGATCCACCGCCAATGGCGGGGTAAACGGGTCGGGAATGACAAAAAGAGTTATAAGATAGATGGCACCAAGGCGCCGAGGTTGGCAATTTTGATGACATAATTAATTAGAATATTTAGAATAAGGGCGAGTGGCCAGATTAGAGGCTGATAAATTAGACCGATTAGAATCATAATCATGGATAAAGCAGTAATTATGGGTATTAGAGGAATAACTAAAATATTAGTTAGGGGCGCAATCAGAGAAACAGTATTAAAATTATAGGCAATTAAGGGCCAGGTAAAAATTTGGGCGGAAAGAGTTAAAATAATTAAACTCTTAAGACCCCAGTAATTTTTAAACTGGGTGGTTTTTTTCTCAAGATAAGGGTATAAAAAAATCATGCCCGTGAGAGCTAAAAAAGACAGTTGAAAACTTAAATCAAAAATTAGTAGTTTGGGATTGATAAGAAGCATTAAATCGGCAGTTAATAAAAGCGCATTGAAAGAATGGGTCGGTCGGCCGATTTTTTGGCCATACATAAAAACACCAGCCATAATTAAAGCGCGAACCGCCGGTGCGGGCGAGCCAATCATTAAAATATAGATGGTTAGAATAGCCAGCCCCAAATAGAAAGCACGGCGGCGGGAAAGACCAAAAAAATAACACAGATACCAAAGAAAGCCGGCCATTAGAGCAATATTTAAGCCAGAAATAGCAATAATATGACTTAGACCAGACTGGGCAAAAGCTTGGTTAATGACCGGCGGTATTTCACGGCGAAAATTAAGAATCATGCCAGCAAGAAGTTCGGCCGCGGGCGAGGAAATATTTTGTTGAATTATTTTTTGGCCCTGGCTTTTAAAATTTATTAATCGCTGCTGAAATTTTTGCCAGAGATTTTGATTAGCGGGAGGGATGATTTTAACACCAACGGGCAGATAACACAAAGCATCAATTCCTTGACCGCGCAGATATTTTTCGTAAGAGATAATTTTTTTATCCACCTCTCCCCCGGGGGGAGTTGGCGGAGAAATAAGGCAAGATAATTTAATAGTCGCGCCATAAGATAAATTATATTGATATAAGGGAAAATAAACTAATAATTTCCCCGTTAATTTAACTGGGTTATCTTTTTTATTTAATATCAAATGATCCAAGGCCAAAGAAATAGAGTGCTCTCCCCTACTCGGTTCATGACTGACGCGGCCAGTTAAATTAGTTTCTTGATGAATAAAATTTTGAATATTGTTGGGCGCTTGAAGATTTAAGTCAGCCAAAAAAAATCGCCAGCAGCCGAGAAAAACAAAAACCGCGCCTAAAATCAGGCGGCGGTAGTTGGTTTCTTTTAGAAATAGAAAAATAACAGGCAAACTGACAATTAGAATAAAGAAATAAAAGAGTGGAAAAGTAAAAAAAGAAAAGAGAGCCAGCCCGCTTAAAAAACACCAAGAGAAATATTGAAAGACAGCGGCTTTAGTGGATAAATGAAATAAGTTTAGAAACGCATTTCTGATAATTTTCATAGTCATTTATTTCTAAATAGGAACGGCAATTTTTATCAGAAACTGTTTTGTTTTTAAGATAATGATTAAGATCGTAAGCGATTAAAAACGATAAGCAGATAATAATTAAACAGAAGCCGACAATCATTAAATAACACAGCATGAGAATAGAAAGCGGCATGGTTAGGCGATGAGCCATATTAATTTTAACAGAAACAACGGCTTAAGAGATAGAGGACAAAAAGTAGAAATAAACTCAGATAAATGACCACAGTGCCATAGCGGTGGGAAATCCAATTAGCAAAAATTAAGGCCATGATAATTAGATAGACCAAAATTACGATTAACCAAACCCACCAGAGCCAAGGATGACACCAGATAAAAACAATCACCGGCATTAAGGCTAAAAGTAAGCCAAAGAGACGCCACCAATGTTTCCGTTCTTTAATAAAGAAGTTCACTATTAATAATAGCAGATAATCAACCAAAAGGGTAATCAAAAGCCAATCGGGCGCTGACAAACGACAAGAATTTTTTAAAATTAAGTAAACAAGGGCAGTTAAAAGTCCAATACCTAACCAGCCGAGATTGGGCCAATTGTTTTTATGTTTTTCTATGGGTTGAGTTAATTGATTATCAGTATTGGTATTATTAACCGCTGGCTGTTCTGATGGCGATTTTTTAAATTCTTGGCAATATTTTAAAATATACCAATAAATTAAACTGATTAGAGTTAAAAGCAAGATAATTAAGAGCCAATCAATATTATCACAGGTGGCACACAAGGGTATGGTTTTTTCACCTTCGACTATGCCCGGCGTGGTAGTTGGCCGTGTGCTAGGAGTAGTCGTTTCTGGTTGATTGGCTGGGCCAAGAGCCAAAGGACCGGTTGATTCACCGCCAATGGCACCAGTGGTTTCTTCACCAGCGACTTCACCGCCAGTGCCACCTTCTTCGTTGGGAGTGGTAGGAGGTATATTATTTTCGTTGCTTTTAGCCCAAGCACAATTATTACAATAATAGCCAGTGGGGGCATTATTATTATTTTCACATTGTTCAGCGCCATTAACAATACCATCGCCACAGTAAGCGCCAGAGCCGCCTCCGCCTCCACCACCGCCACCAGTGGAGACTAATTCTAAAAGACAGGAGGCATTGCAGCGATAACCAGATGTAACACCATCAGAACCATCACATTGTTCTTCGTTGTTTTTAATATTGTCCCCGCAATATTCATCTGGGCCGCCTTGGCCGCCAGTATAATAATTAACAAAATTATTATTGGTAGAATTGGCACCGGGAGCGAGCGTGACTGGCGTATCAGAAGCGCTTAAGGGCTGCCAGTTGGTTTGGATAAATTCTTTGATATTATAATTACCAGCTGGTAAATTAAGAAATTCATAGTAACCATTAGTATTGGTTTTGGTGGTAAATAAAGGAGTGGAGGTCGTGGTGGAATTAAATAAATTTATCGTCCAGTCGGCCACTGGATGGGAAAGATATTCGGTCGTGCTTAGATTGTTATCCAAATCTTGATATTTATAACCGGAGATAGAGCCAAGATTTGGTTGGCCAAGTGGCGCGAGCGCGCAGCTTTGCGTGCAATAATAACCAGTAGTAACACCGTCAGTGCCATCGCATTCTTCATAACCATCATTGAGTGGGCCACCAGTGCCACTGGTGTTGGGGCTTTGTTTGGTTTGATCACCACAGAAAGTAGCTGGGCCTTGATAGTAGTTAACAAAATCATTACGGTCCCAAGTCGATTCGGTGCCATTTAAAATGGTGATAGTAGTAGTAGGGTATTTAAATTGTATCCAACCAGTGGGCAAATCTTCACCCAAAGTATAGTTGCCCCAACTTAAATTATTAAATTCAAATTTACCATTACCATCAGTAGTAGTAGTGGCTATTTTAGTTTGGCTGTCATTAAATAAAAAGATGGTCCAATTTGCTTTGGGCAACCGGTCACTTTCTGTTGAAGCTTGACCGTCTTGATCTTCATATTTATAACCAGAAATTAGACCTAATTTAATGTTGCTAAAATCGCGATTAAGCAAATGAGTGCCAGCGGTTTCAATTGTATCAGTATAGAAAGTCGGTTCTTGGTTTTGGTCTAGGGGAAAAATTTGGCGCCAGCCAGTTTGTGGGGTTTCTTTTATGGAATAAGTGCCGAGACATAAATTTTCAAAAATATAGCGGCCGTTAATATCGGTGGTGGTAGTGGCAATTAGTGTTTGTTGACCATCATATAATTCAATTTGCCAGTTTTGTAAATAGATATTATTTTCTTTATTGCCATTATATTTTTTACCGGACAAAGAAGAAGTGCAGACGGGTGCTTCATCACCAGAACAATAATTGGCGGCGCCAGGCGTGCCTTGTTCAGTGGCGCCAATATCCCAATTAATTTGAGTGGTAGCAGTACACCAATTGGCGGCTAAAGTGCCATCACCGGGAATAGCGCGTCTTGACATTGATCTTTTTAGGCAGGCCGTTGGGGAGAATGCAATTTGCGGGCGTGGACTTTTTTGCCCGCGAGCGTTATAATGGCGCTCAATAATTACACTCCCATGTTTTTATCGATGTATTGATATCTTAGCACCAGTAGATTTTGGTGTCAAGATTTAAAATAAATAAAGAAATTAAGGGAAAAAAAGTTAGTTAAAAGGGATTTTATAACCATAATGGATCCTGATTTTCATCAGGATGACAAAATAAAATAATGAGGAAAAATAAATAAAAAAAGACGGGCTAATGGCCCGTCTTAATTACCTACAATATTTCTAATTATTGCGGTTGCTGATTCTTTTTGTAATCCTCAATCGCTTGAACCACATTAGAAGAAGAACTTAAATCTTCAAAAAACATAATGTGCTGTTTGTTGATGTACATTTTATCCATTGGACGGTGTAATTCAGTGCCAAATTTGACTAACACTAATTGTTGCTGAGTTTGGGCAGCGGGCTGGACGCCTTCAGTGCCTTCGGCTGCTTGGGCGGGTTGGATGGGCACGTTTTGAACCTGCAAGTAGTAAATATCTTCCATAGACGGGTAGTCGCCGCTAGTGTTTTTTAATTTGCCAAAATAGACTTGGCCATTGGTTAAAAACACTGCTTGCCAATCAGAAGCTTTGGCAATTTCGGTAGTGCCAGGCTGGATAGCTTTTTGATTAATACCCAAAACATCCCAGTTGGTGGTTTTAGAAATAATAGCTAAAATAGCCAAGACCAAAATAATGACTGCAATAATAGTTAAGACAATTTTGCCGCCTTTTGGTTTTTTAGCTGGTCTGGCCGGGGTGTTTTGAAAGCTATTTTCCTCTAACTCATGGGAAGAATTGTTAGTATCTTCCTCGTCGGCATACATTTTTTTAATTTCTGCCGCCCGATTGTTAATTTTAATATCGGACATATGCGCTTTCCTTTGTTAGCAATCCACGCAAAAAATTAAACCTGTGGATTACTGGTTAATAATAAATATATTATAGCATAAAAACATTAAAACATAAAAAATGTAATATTTTTTAATAAAAAAGCCATCCGATTTATGGATGGCGCGTTTTTAGTTCTTCACCGAATCGATTTTGGTAGTATCGGGGGGAGAAGTGAGGGGTCCGGGCAAGGCGCCTTTGATGTAATGAAAGGGCGGATACGATGGACCTAAGTTGGTGGGTGGTGTTTGTTTAATCGTGGTAAGTTGCTGGTAATTTAATTGAAAAAATAAACAGAGCAGCAAGATAATAATCATCAGTGCTGCGTGCCAAGCAAAGTTTTTTTGCAAACGGTTCATGTTTTTTCCTATTTTTTCGTGTCCGGTGGAGGCAATGGCGGGTTATTTATGGGAGGGGGGGGCGGGACTTGTTTTTGCGGTAGTATCAACCATAGTTGTGGTTTTGATTTGTTTGTTTTTTTCAGTCGTCTCTCGTTGCGCCACTTTAAAGCGGAAATAAATACCAATTCCGGAAAGGGCAATGAGAAAGGCAATTAGTAATAGAAATAAAAATTTTTTCATGAGTCACCTCCTAAAATGATTGATGGCCTGTTCATCGCTGGAAAATAGTTGAAAGATTTCGTTTAAGTCAAGTGTTCTGAATATCCAGACAATAGGCCGGGGTATGGCGGATAAAAAAACACCTCCTTGATTTTTTTGCGCGATAGCTAGACAGGAGATCAAAGTACCCAAACCACTAATATCGAGCCGGGTAATCTCTGATAAATTAAAAACAATTTTTGGTTTGCCTGATGCAGAAATCAGGCCTATTTCTTTAATTAAATCAAGATTCCTTTCGTTAAAAATTCCCTGTAATTTAAACACAAAAATACCATCTATGGCTGGAGTTTGTTCAATAAAATTCATGTTTCCTCCCGGTGTGGTTTTTAAAAATATTTAAAATTTTTTAATATGGAGCAGTATTCTTAAAGTAGTTCGAACGCATTTCGTCGCCGCAGGCGGGGCAAGTTGAGCTTATATAAAAATAGATATTTTAATGGAGCCGACGCCCGGAATTGTCTCCCTACGGGAGATCCCCCGCAGGGGGAAACTCGGGACCCCGCATCATAATAAATTCTGTACGGGGCAGGCCCACCCCTTACCATGCCCCCGCAGATACGGGGCAAGCCCGCATTTGCGGGGTACCAGCTGAGTTAATTCAAAATTAATTATTTTTTGGTTTTATTATTTTTTTAATTTCCAAATCTAATTGTTTACCACCTTTTAAGGATTTAAGATATCTTTCATATTTAATAGCTTCTATTTTATTAGTAAATTCTTTAAAAGCTAACAAGATTAAAGGACGTCTGTTTTTTGTTGAGGGATTTAAGCCTTTATTATGAAAATTAAGTCTTTTATTAATATTACTAGTATAACCAAAATACCTCTTTTTATCTTTAAGGGAGAATAAAATATATGTGAAAAACATAATAATATCCATTAGCCGTTGCCGAGACTTGAACTCGGGACCTACTCCTTACCATGGAGTTGCTCTACCAACTGAGCTACAACGGCGTAATAGTTATAAGTTAGATTAATAAATTTGTATGGCTAAAATATACCCTTTACCATGCCCCGCATTTGCGGGGTACCAGCTGAGCTACGTCGGCAAGCTTATATTTCCTGAATTCTTTTTTTAAATTCTGGCAGTTTTTGGTTTTCGGGATTGATCTTTTTTAATTTATTATAAGCATCAAGCGCCAAAATTTTATTTTTATTAATTATAGCCGCTTCGATTAAAAAGTCAATGTATTTGGGGCTATTGGGCTCTAATTCGGAAGCGCGCCGGATAGCGGTTAGAGCACGGTCGGGATTACCCAGTTTATATTCCACAGCCGCTAAATCTAAATAGTATTCCGGATTTTTTTGGGAAAGTTCAATTGATTTTTGAAAATTGTTTTTAGCATCGAGCCAGTTTTCTGTAGCGACAGATAAATTAGCCAGGCCGCTAAAGGCGCGGTCATTTTTTTCATCAAGTTTAAGAACGTGCTGGTAAAGCTCTTGGGCGTGCAGATAATCTTTTTGAGCTTGATAAATTTTGGCTAAGCCTAAATAGGCGCCGATATAATTAGGATCAAGGGCCAGGATTTCCAGGTGTATTTTTTCGGCAGTCGGCCAATCTTCGTTTTGCATTAATTCCTCGGCTTGAGAAAATTTTTGTCGGATTTTATCCGCGCGTTCGGTTGGATCAAGAGTTAGGAATTTTTTAGCGCGGCGGTTTTCATAATATTTTTTTTCAGCTAAGTGTAAATTTTTATAGAACTTGGTAAAAAAGAAAAAAAATTTATGCCAGCCGGGCGCATGAAATAATTTTTTAAAAAAATCAAAGTTGCGTTGGAAATGTTTTTCCAACAGAGCGCTTTTTACTCGAGCTTGCCGTTCGGCCTTGAGTTCTAAAAGGTTAATATTGGCTAAAAGAGGAAATTTGGGCCAGATAATTTTAGCAATAAAAAAAAGGCAGGCAATGATGATAAGAATTAGAAAGATAGTTAACCACATAATTGTTTGATTTTTTTAGCAGCAATTTTTTCTACTGCCAAACTGGCGGGGCCAAGGATTTTTCTCGGATCATAGACCCAAGCGTCTTGGGCCAAGATTTGACGCATAGTATTAGTAAAAGCCAAACGGAGTTCGGTGTCAATATTGACAATTTTGATTCCAAGATGGCGGGCTTTGGTTAGATCAGCGGTTTTAATGCCAGAGGCGCCGTGTAAAACCAAGGGGGTATGAGGTAAAAGCTGGTGGATTTGAGCCAATCTCCCCCAATCTAGGCGGGGAAAATTTGCTCGGCGCATTTTATCAATACCGTGTTCGTTGCCAATAGAGACGGCCAGAGTATTAACACGGGTGGCAAGTAAAAATTTTTGTGCGTCCAAGGGGTTAGTTAGAAAAAATTTTTTATTTTTAAGATTTTTAATTTTGTCTTCTGAACCGGGCAAGGCGCCCACTTCGCCCTGGACCCAAGCACCATATTTTTTAGCTAAGGCGACGATTTTTTTGGTTAAAGCAATGTTTTTGGCCAAGGGATAATGCGAACCGTCGATATGAACCGAGGAGAAACCCAACTCTAAACATTTTTTAATGAGTGTTAAATCTTGGCCATGATCGAGATGCAGGGCAATGGGGGCAGAATTTTTTTTATCACCAGCAATTTGTTTTAAGACATCGACAATAATTTCTAAACCGGCATAGTTGGCAGCGCCTTCGGAAATTTGCATGATAACGGGCTGGCGGAGTTTTTCCGCGGCCTTGGCCACGCCAAGAGCAGTTTCTAGATTAATGACATTAAAAGCCGGGATGGCAGAATTATTATTTTTAAGTGGCGCAATAATTTTTTTAATATGAACAAGCATAAAATTAGAAAGGCAAAATTTTAAATTTTAAAATCCAAATTTTAAAATAATTTTTAATTTTAAATTTTAAAACAGTTTTATTTTGAAAGTTTGGATAATTTTTCTATAATGGGCAGGAATTTTTCGGCAGTTAAACTGGCTGTACCGACGAGAGCGCCGGTCATTAATCCGGGCATAATAAAACCTTGAACATTGTTGGCGTCGACGCTGCCGCCGTAAATAAGATCAATATTTTTTTTAATTTGTTCCGGAGTAAAATAATCTAAAAGAACTTTTTTAATTACCAGAGCGGCATTTTCCGCTTCGGCTGGCTTGACAGCTTGGCCAGTGCCAATGACCCAAACCGGTTCATAAGAAATAATTAATTTTTGTTGTTCATTAAGATTAATATCTTCCAGGCCGCGAATAATTTGTCTAATTAGCACTATTTCAGTTTTTCCTAATTTTCTTTCTTCAAAAGTTTCCCCAATGCACAGAATTGGCGTCAAATTGTTTTGTAAAGCGGTTTTAATTTTTAAATTTACATCAGCATCAGATTCATGTTGAAAAGCTCTTCTTTCGGAGTGGCCGATAATGACATAAGAAACGCCAGATTCAATTAAATGTAGGGGTGAAATTTCGCCGGTATAGGCGCCGCGTTCGTGATAAAATAAATTTTGGGCAGCTAATTTGAGTGGTGTGTTTTTAATTAATTCACCAATGGTTTTTAGGGCAGAAAAATGCGGCGCTAAAATTAATTCACCGGGCAAAGGTGTTTTTTTGTTTTGAGCAATAATTTGGGCGGTTAAGGCAGTTAATTCTTTTTCCAACAACTGCATTTTCCAATTGGTAATGAGATAAAGCATAATTTTATTTTAGCGGTTTAATTTTAGCTAAAAAAAGGCGCCAAGGCAACAAATATTATTCAGGCCAATAATAATTGTTGGCTACCCAATCCACAATTGCTTTAGTATCTTGGAAGCGGTTAAGAGAGGAGCTACTGTTTAAAACAACGACAATAATTTGTTTTTTATTGGGCAGTTCGATTAAGGAAACAAAACAGTCGCCAGCCTCGGGAGTGGAGCCGGTTTTACCAGCCAAGACAGCTAAGTAAGAAGTTAATAATTTATTAGTGTTAGTGATATGGTGTATGGTTCCATTATCACTTTCAAAAGAATATCTGGTTAGAGAGAGAATATCTTTTATTTTTTCTTCAGCGATGACTTTTTTAAACAGGAGTGCTACTTCTTGGGCGGTAGAAATGTTTTTATCGCTTAAACCAACGGGATCAACAAAATTAGTATGAATTAGACCCAGATTTTTCATCTTGGCATTCATTTGATTAACAAATTGCTCATTTTTTTGGCTACTGGTGCGCACTAAGGCAGTAGTGGCGCTATTATCCGAGGCAATTAGTGACAGACGCAGAGCATTATCAAGGGTAATTGTTTCGCCGGGCAGAACAATAAGTTTACTGCCAGCGGTGGTGTCTTCGGGCAGAATAGTAAATTTTTCTTGCCAATTTTTTATCTGATCCATTAAAACTAAGGTGGTGGCGAGCTTGGTAATACTAGCAATTGGCCGTTTCTCATCAGATTTTTTTTCCCAAAGTTTAAAGTTGGTTTCAACGTCAAGAGCTAAAGCATTGGTAGCAGAGACTTTAACGCCTAAATTTTCTAAATTAATACGGGCAGGGAAGGGGTCGACACTATCCCCTGCTGTTTGTAAATTACCATTTTTTTGAAAATCACTTTGACCCAAAATTTGCCCGCCAGAAAAATTATTGGCGGGTGGCAAAAAAGACAAATTAAAAATTAGAGACAAAATGAGCGTAAAGATCATGATTAGTAAGATTTAGCAAGATAAACTAAATCAGTGGTCGGCGTTTGACACACCAGACAGCGGCCAGATTTTTTAGTGGAAGCGTAGACTCGAATGGTCGCTTTGGTATCGTTTTTGATTTGTTCGGCACAAGTATCACGGCCGCACCAGGGCGCTAAAGCGACAATATTTTTAGTGGCCAGATCATTTTTAAATGAGGCGTAATTTTTATATTTGACAGTATTTTCTTTGAGAAATTGATAACTTTGTTTTAAAAGATTTTTTTGAATGTCTTTTAATATAAATTTAACTTTATTTTTTGCCTCATTTAAAGTGGCGGTAATTTTTTCACCAGTATCGCGGCGCACCAAAACCACGCTGTGTTGAGCGACTTCTTGCGGGCCGATTTCCAACCTTAAGGGTACGCCCTTTAATTCCCATTCATTAAATTTCCAGCCGGGTGATTTAGTTTCATCCCAATCGATTTTAATTTTGATATTTTTTAATTGCAAAGTCAGTAATTTAAGATGGGCTTGTATTTTTTCTTTTTCCATGCTGTCTTTAAAGATAGGAATGATAATAATTTCAATCGGCGCGATTTTAGGCGGAATGATTAAACCCTTTTCATCGCCATGAGCCATAATTAGGCCACCAATAAGACGCGTGGAAACACCCCAACTTGTGGGCCAGGGTGTTTGTGATTGGCCGTTTTGATCAAGAAAATTAATATCAAAAGTCTGGGCAAATTTTTGGCCCAATGAATGCGAAGTGCCCATTTGCAGCGCTTTGCCGTCTTTCATAATACCTTCGATTGATTTGGTATAATCAGCGCCGGCAAATTTTTCAAATTGCGGCTTGAGCCCGGGAATTACCGCGATGGCCAAATAATCATTAACAAACTCCTGATACATTTTTAAAATTAAATCCACCATTTCGTCGGCTTCTTTTTTTGTAGCGTGGAGAGTATGGCCTTCTTGCCAAAGAAATTCAGTGGTTCGTAAGAATAATCGAGTGCGCATTTCCCAGCGGACAATATTAGCCCACTGATTAACTTTGAGCGGCAAATCACGATAAGAACTAATCCAGTTGGCAAAAGTTTTATACATAATGGTTTCGGAGGTGGGTCGAATAGCTAATCGTTCTTCTAATTTTTTACCGCCAGCTTCGGTGACCCAGGCGACTTCGGGGGCAAAACCTTCCACGTGCTCGGCTTCTTTTTTAAAATAACTTTCGGGAATAAAAAGCGGCAAATAAACGTTATCGACGCCGAGAGCTTTAATTTTTTCATCCAAAGTTTTTTGGATATTTTCCCACAGCGCATAACCATAGGGTTTAATTATCATACAGCCTTTAACATCAGAATAATCAGCCAAGCCAGCGGCAATGACCACATCATTATACCAATCAGAGAAATTTTGTTTTTGAGAAGTTATTTTGGGCATATTTTTATAGAAATATTATAACTTTTTTAAGAGAATTAGTCAAAATAGTTTAAGATTTAAGAATAAATTCTAAATTCCAAATTTCCAATGTCAAATATTAAAAAAATCCCCGGCTGATTAAGGCGCGGGGAGTTAAAGTTATAACTATAATAGTTTGACCAATAGATCAAAAAAATTGTGTTTATTAAAAGTGGTTGATCGGTTGGTAAAATTACCAGAAAATTTTTCTTTTTTCCCAGTGAGGTTTGGTCTTGGACATAACCAAAGCTCACCGGTGCGATTTATGGCGATTAAATAATGAAATTCTCGCCACTCTGGCTTTCTGTTTTTAATAATGTGCCAGATGGTTAGCGGGTCTTTTTGTTTATTAACCATTGCTGCCTCCTTACAATATTTTTAAGTAATTTTTTCAATGATTTTTCCGCCCCAGCGTACTAGGTCGCGATAAGTGACCAGTAAAATTAATAGCATTAGGACAGCAAAGCCAATATTATGAATTAAGGCTTCTAGTTTTTGATTTAAAGCCCGACCGCGGATTTTTTCAATAATTAAAAATAAAATTCGGCCGCCATCAAGAGCAGGAAAGGGCAAGATATTAATTAATGCCAGATTAAGCGAAAGAAGAGCGGCAAATTGTAAAAGATAAGCTAAACCGAGACGGACCATTTGGCCGGTTAAGACAGCAATGCCAACTGGTCCAGCCAACTCGGCAGTCACTTCGCCATGGGCAATAATATTTTTTAGTAAATCATACAGAGCGCCAAACATGGCGAGAATCAAAAAATAGGTGGCCTTAAGCGCCTGCCAGAGAGAAGCGTACCAGGGATAAGAAACTATGCCTGTTTGGACCAAACCGACGCCCAAAACAGCTTGACCCTCGGAAGTGGGTAGAATTTGCGGGATCGCATTTAAGGAGAGTTTATTTTGTCCCCGTTCAAGCGTTACGATAATTTTTTGATTAGGATGTTGTTTGGTGTAATTTTGGATAGCTTCGGCCGAAGTCATGGAAATATTATCTAGTGCTAAAATATTATCACCAACCAAAATTCCAGCGGCGGCAGCGGGTGAATCAACATTAACCGAGACAATTTGAATTTTTTCATCTCTAACGGATTTGACTTGTGATATGGTTTCATCATCAATAATGGCGGGGATACCAAAATTAAAACCAATGGTTAAGAGAAGAATACACACGAGCACATTCATCAGTACGCCCGAGGATAAGATAATAACCCGTTGCCAGATTTTTTTATGGCCAAAACTGTCGGGTTCATTTTGTTCTTCACCATTTTCACCTTTGATTTTGACAAAGCCGCCAATCGGGATCGCGTTGAGAGAAAAAAGAGTTTTAGGCGCATCGGCAGCATTAAATTTTTTACCCCAGATAAATTTTAGACGGCTAGCAGCGTTTCGGTAAAAACCAAAAAGACGGGGGGGGAGGCCAAACCCAAATTCTTCGGCGCGGACGCCAAAAATTCGGGCAGTAAAAAAATGGCCTAATTCATGAGCTAAAACCAAGAGGCCCAAGATAATAAAAAAAGCAATGATGATAATAAACATAATTTTATAAAGCGGTCTCCCCTTCTTTTTGTTGGCTGAATTTATTAATTTCTTCGGTAAAGTCGCGGGTCAGCTGGTCTAATTTTTCGATCAGTTGATATTTTTCGTCTTCTGAAATTTCTTTATTTTTTTCCGCGCTGTTAATTTCTTCTTTAATTTTATCGCGCAAACCGCGCAAACTAACGCGGCCAGCTTCAGATTTTTCTTTGATGACTTTAATCATTTTTTGGCGTGTTTCTTCGGTTAGGGGCGGCATGGTGAGGCGTAAAATATTACCTTCGTTTTTAACTGAGAAACCGAGACTGGCGGTTTCAATGTCTTTTTCAATATTTTTGATAATAGTTTTATCCCACGGCTCGACTAATAGTTGTTTGGGTTCGGGCACCGAGATATTAGCAATTTGGTTTAAGAGCATCTTGGCGCCATAAACTTCCACTTTTAAATTTTCAATAATGGAAGGAGTTAAACGATTGGTGCGCACGCTATTTAAATCTTCACGCACATGAGTGACTATTTTTTGAAAATCATTTTTTTTAGCATTAATATCCATATAAGTAAATTAAAATTAAAAATTATTTAGCGGTCGACATTCCCAAATATAACACATTAGGAGTATCAGGGTCAATAATAATTATTTTAGGACTCTTGCTTGAGGGGGAAGCACTTGATAGCCATGTTTGTCCAGAATCAAAAGAGCGAAAGATAGCAGCTGACGTGGCATAAAAAATTTGTTTGTTGTTTTGGGGATTAATAGCAAGAGAATTAATGATGGCTGAATTAGGCGGAGTTAAAATTTTAATTGGCTGCCAATTTTCACCGCCATCTTTGGTTTGAAGCAACCCGTATTTAGAAGCATAGAGCAGCGCGTCTTTTTGGGTTGGATCAAAAATTAAATCAGAGGCAATTAGGGCGCCGGAGAAATTTTTGCTTTTATCTTTGGTTGATTGGTAATTGTTTTTTAGGTTTTTCCAAGTAAGACCGCGATCGCTGGTTTTATAAATACCGTTGTTGGTGGTTAATAGGTAAATAATATTGTGGTCTTTTGGATTGACTAAGATTTTTTTGATTTGGCCAGTAGTTTTGGTTATATTTTTCCAAGATTCGCCACCGTCGGCGGTTTGATAGACTTCACCACTGTTAGTGCCAAGATAGACAACTAAATTTTCCGCGGGATCGACGGCAAGGGCAGTAATGGCAATTTTGGGACGAGTTTCTAAATAAATTGATTGCCATTTTTTGCCTAAATCCAAGGTTTTATAAACTTTGGTACCAAGCGAGACATAAAGGATACCCCTTTCTTTGGGATCGGGTGCCAGACTATAAACAGTGCCGGCAGATAAAATATTTTGCCACAAGCCACCGCCGTCATTTGAATACCAGACACCCCGAGAAGAAGTGCCAGCATAAATTTGTTTATGGTCAGTGGGGTCGAGGGCAATGCGGTTGATGTCGATAGTATTAAGCGAAACTTTTTTTTGGTCGAGAGTGCCTTCGTTGATTGTTTTCCAAGTCTCGCCATAGTCGTAAGTTTTAAAAACCCCGGCAATGTTTTTACTATTAGAGACAGATGGCATGAGAGTACAGCCGCTAAGAGTTAGGACGAGAAAAGGAACGAGAGCAAGAAGTAAAAATTTTTTCATATGTTTTTATTTTTTAAAGCTATAATGATAGAAGCATGTTTTCTAAAGCCAATTTGGGATTGGCATTAAGCGCCAGATATTTTTTTGTATTTTTGATTTTTTGGTGCCAAGCGAGAAAACGGGTAAGAGGAAATTTTTGGGCCAAATCATTAATCGCGGCGGCGGAATTAATATTAATTAATTTGTCTGATAATTCTAGTTTGGATAGGATCAGGTCACGATTAATGATTTCCCAGAGATTTAACAAGGGCGAGAGCAGGGTGTTTTTTTCGGTTAAGGTTTCAGCATGGGAGAGCAGTTTTTCCGCTAAAGATAATTTGGCGCGGCGAGTTAGATAAAACAACGAAAGAAAAAGCCTGACTTGGCTTTGATAATTTGACCATAATTCCGGCACGCGCTCGAAATAAAGAGCTCGACCGGGCCGGCCTTCGGCCACATGAGCAAGATCACGGGCGCGCTCGCGATCCACTTTATTAACCACCAGGTGTTCATAGATGTCATGATAAGAGACTGGGTTCATTTTTATTTTTTGCACTCGCGAAAGAATGGTTAAGGGCAGATTAATTTGATTAGCTACCAAAATTAGTACTACGTTTTTAGCGGGTTCTTCTAGGGTTTTTAAGAGAGCGTTGGCAGCGGCCGGGCTTAATAGTTCGGCTTGTTCAATAATGGCCAAGCGATAGGATTTGAAAAAAGCGTGAGCCAACAGATGCTCTTGGAGGGCGCGAATTTGTTCGATGGAGATTTCTTTTTTATCTGTTTCTTTTTTCAGCCAGATAACATCGGGGTGAATATTTTTTTGCAGATGTTCGCAGTGCGAGCAAGTATAACAGGGCCAATTTTCTTTTTCTGGATGAGCTTGATGACAGAGAATGTTTTGAATAAATTTTTTAACTAAGGTTTTTTTGCCGATTTGTTTGGGACCATAAAAAAGATAGGCGTGCGCCAAACGGTGATTAGTAATGGCTAACTCGAGATAATTAGTTATTTTTTGGTGGCCGATAAGTTGCCAGGAAAACATATAATTAAAAGTCAAAAGTTAAAAGTCAAAGGTCAAAAGTTAAAAGTCAAAGGTCAAAAGTTAAAAGTCAAAAGTTAAAAGTCAAAGGTCAAAAGTTAAAAGTCAAAGGTCAAAAGTTAAAAGTTAAAAGTCAAAGGTCAAAAGTTAAAAGTCAAAGGTCAAAAGTTAAAAGTTAAAATGGTTGTTACCAGAACAATTAAAAGTCAAAAATAAAGAAATTAAGGAAAATGTGATTTAAGGATAAATATCGAGTATCAATTATTTAATAATTGTGCTTTGTTTAAGAGGCCGGTTTGGGCGCCGATTTCTTTTAGATTAGCGGCGGCGTTTTTAGCTGCCAAAGATAATGATTTTTCAATATTATAATTAGTATAAAATAAGGCCCAAGCTAGGGTGGCGCCGAAGGTATCCCCTACCCCAGTAGTATCTTTCGCTTTGGTTTTGACCGCTGGTATAAAATATTTTTTTCCTTGATAGATAGCATGGGCGCCAAAAGCGCCATCAGAAATAACCACAATTTTTGGTCCAGTTTGACTCAAGACCGTTAAAAGATGATGAGTATTTTTTAAGGCCAAAGGAGAAAGATCTTTTTGACAAAGCTCGCGGGCCTCGTCTTTATTGATAACTAATAAGTCGGTAAGCTTAAGCCAGGGCTTTAATTCTGTTAAACCATTTTTGATTTGCGGGCCACCAGGATTCCAAGTTAAAATTAAATCATTATTTTTTCTTTTAAAGTTAAAAATATGTGCGAGATTGCTTTTAGAGAAACGGCCTGATAAAGAGCTAAGATAAAGTAACGTAAAAGGGTGAGAACGATATTTTTTAGTCAATTCATCGGCATCTATTTTTAAATCTTCATTGGCGCCGCGGAAACTAAATAAGACATGTTCGGCGTGGTGGCTTGTATTAATAATAATCGAAAGGCCGGTTGGTTTGGTTGATGTTTGTAAAAAATTTAGACCAAGATTATTTTTTTTAAAATTAGCTAAGAGCCAATTGCCGTGTTCGTCAGAGCCAACAGCGGTTAAGAGTTCTGTTGGCAAACCAAGCTTATTTAAAACCATGGCGACATTAGCCGCACCACCGCCCGGAGTGTAAAAGGTTTGGTTCAGATAAAATTTAGCTCCGAGCTCGAAAGCTAACAGTTTTTCTGTTGTTGGATTTTGCTGTGGCAAAACCACATTTTCGGGACTAAAAAATGTAATATCATAGGTGGCACCACCGATAACCAAGGCTAATTTGTTTTTCATAGGGATATATATAATTATAAGCTAAAAATGGAAAATAAAAAAGTCCCGATGGTAATCGGGACGCTGGAGTTACTCTGTAAGTTTAAGAATAAACGGTAGGATGTCTGCAAAATTTTTTTGTGGGTCAATGTTGATTTTGTTTTGGTGAAAAAGATCGATAATTTTTTGCGCACGTGTTTTACCATTATGTGGCATTCTGGAAAGCTCGGTTAGTTTTTTTCGAATAAAACGATCAACGCTCCTCTTTTGTTGGTTACTGTTTTTTTGTTCTTTGATAGCCCAGGCCAATTCCCGAATTTCGGTGCTAAATTCTTCAGAAAAATTTAACCATGTTTCTTCGGGATTTTCCGGCTCAAATGGCGGCGGAATCAATTTTACCAATCTTGCTCGGGAAGCTTTAATGCTTGCTGGGTCTATTTTTCTGGGATCAATTTTAATGGTGGCCGATCTAATCACAGCCGTTTTTTTTCTCCTTTTGTTTTTTTGTTGGTTGGCGTTTTTTTGATTGGGGCGGGAATGGGTGGTGATTTTTTGCGGTCGAAACATAAACGCCTCCGGTTTCAGTTGTTAAAGGGCTTTTTATGATAATTAAATTTACTGATTTTATAAGTTTATATTTGGCCGGTTAATTGGCCGCAGGCGGCTGATAAAGAAGCGCCAAAACGGTAACGAGCGCCGGCTTTAAGATGGTGTTTTTTTAAAATAGTAAGGAAATTTTTAATCGCGGTTGGCGGGGATGGTTTTAGATTTTTTTGATGGGGCGTGTAATTGTAGGTAATTAAATTGACAAAAAAATCAGCGGGATATTTTTTTAATAAATTGACCAGCTGAAGGGCATGAGCGGTTGAATCATTAATGTTTTTTAGCATTAAATATTCAATCATAATTTGTCTTTTTGTTTTTTGATAATAAAAAGTCAAAGCAGCCAAATTTTCTTTAAGTGAATATTTTTTATTATAGGGAATAAGTTCTTGGCGTAATTTTTCTTCTGGCGCATGAAGGGAAAAAGCCAGGTTAATTGGTAAGGCGTCAGCGGCAATTTTTTTGATTTTATCAGGGATGCCAACAGTGGAAAGGGAAAGGCGGCGAGCACCAAAGCCAAATTGTTTAGGGTTGTTAAAAATGCGGATGGCCGTCATAACCGCTTGATAATTTAAGAGCGGTTCACCCATACCCATAAAAACAAGGTTGGTAATTTTTTGGTGTTCTTTTTTTAGTAAACGGGCCCAAAATAAGGCCTGGGCCACAATTTCTCCAGTAGTTAAATTACGTTTAAAACCCTGTTGACCAGTAGCACAGAAAACACAGTTAAGCGGACAGCCCACAGCAGAAGAAAGGCAGACAGTTTGGCGGTTTGGATGGCGCATTAAAACTGTCTCTACCAAAAGGCCGTCATTTAAAGTCAAAAGTGCTTTTTGGCTGTTTGGGGGCGAGTTAAAAATTTTAGCTTGAAGATTTAAAGGAAAAACGGTATTTAGTTTTTGGCGCAAGGATAGAGGCAGGTTAGAAGCCAATGTCCAATCGGTAAGCAAGAGATTAAAAATAGCCGCGTTAATTTGTGCGGCGCGATAACGAGGCAAGGTGGCAATGAATTTTTCTAAAGCAGTAAAATTCATAGATGGTTAAAGCATAACATTTTTTCAATTAATCAAAAAGCACCTGCATATTTAATGACAGGTGCTTTTTAAAATTCTTAACGGTAATTGTTGGAATAATTACCTCGGTCGCGTTGAGGGCGATCTTCTTTGGGGCGAGCTTCATTAACAACCATGGCTCGACCTTGGAAATCATAGCCATTGAATTTTTCAATGGCGGCTTTGGCTTCTTCTTCAGAGCTCATTTCCACAAAACCAAAACCTTTGCTGCGGCCAGAGAATTTGTCAGAGACTACTTGGGCAGAGACCACTGTGCCAACTTGAGAAAATAATTCTTTAAGTTGGTCGTCAGTGACTTCCCATTTTAGGCTACCGACAAAAAGTTTAGTAGACATAATTTCGTTATTGAATGCATTTTAAAGGCACACAAAATTTATTTTCCTGCTTACGACCTTGAAATGCACCAGTAACGAAGATCGTGTAAAGATGCAATTAATTGAACAGGCTGATTTAAGTATAGTGTAAAATTAGAATTAAGTCAAGGGGGAGGATAGAAACAGAGAAACTGAGAAATAGAGGGAAAAAATATTAAAACAAAAAGATGGGAGATAAGATTTGCCCGCCATTCATTAATATTAATATGGGGACATAATTAATATTATTTTTACAAAAAATTAAAATAAAAAAGCCAGAGGATGTGGGATGTTTTTCCTCTGGCGGTCATTGCTCCGTGTCTTTTAGTGCAGGCATGGACAATGCCCATGTTTTAAAGCCCCATTGGGCAAGGGCGAACAAATCGTCCTTTTGCCCATGGTGTTGTTGATGGCGTGCAAGAAAGCGGTCTTGCCACCACCGCTTGCATAGGCAATTACCCAGTATGGGATGTAGAGAAATAGCAGTGTAAAAAGATTGCACCATTTATCCTCTTCTCTAAAACGGTTGGGATCGGGGTGTGGATCCCAGCCGCCCCGAGTTACTCTTACTCGGTATTCATCATCTTCGTTTTTTCCCATTTTTTTCCTCTTTGTTTTTTTATCCCTTACTCTTATTAAAAGTGAGATATTTTATTGTAATACTTTTGTAATTTTTGTAAAGCTGGCAAGTGATTGATATTGTGAATTAGTGAATTATTATAATTTTTGTAAAATATTTTTTATCTAATTTTAGCCATTTTTAAGGGTATTGACAAATTTTTTAGATTTGCTATGATTTATGTATCAAGGTCAGGCCTGCTTGAACCGAAGAAGGTGCGCGGCACCGACACGGAATGGTTCAAGGGCAACACCTTGAAGTTGAGCGACCGGAGGAAATTCAAGAGCCAAACGAAAAAAGGAGGCGTGAAGCCAGACTTACAGAGTCTCTTTTCTTGAGAAAGGGCTAGGAATTGGATCGGCAATCCAATGAACCTTACACCCTTGAGAGAGTTTAGAGAAAGAGTGAGTCGCGGATGATAATTATCGCCGTTTTCGAGATTTTTTGAGATTTTTTTTCGCCGTGGTGTTTTAAAAAAATTCGTCTCCCATCGTTTCAGAGGGTCAAAACCCCTGACGTCTCCTCACACGAGGATCGCCTAGCTAGATCTAGCTGCGGCCATCCGACACCCGGGACCTCCAAGGTTCCGGGTTATTTTTTTTATATAAAATAAAGAAATAAAAAAAGACTGCTTATCTAAGCAGTCTTTTATGATTAATTATTTTTGATTCCTTTTTTAATTCTTTCCAGTGTCTCTTCCTTGCCCAACACTTCGGCAATTTCAAAGGGTGAAGGAGAATTTTTTTGGCCAGATAAAGCGACGCGCATGGGCCAAAGCACAGCGCCAGTATCTAGTTTTTCTGCTGTAATTAAATCTTTAATAAATTGTTCTAAAGCGCTTCTGGTCCAGTTTTCTTCCGGAACCTTTTCTAATTGAGTAGATAAAAATTGTAATTTTTCTTTAGCATCGGCTAAATCGCTCTTGCGCCATTTTAATAATTCTTTATCATAAATTGGTTCAACAAAAAAATATTCGGTAGCTTCTTTAATATCGCTAAGTTTTTTTAAACGTTCTTGTTCCAAAGCAATGACTTTTTGTAAATAATCTTTTTTGTAATCTGTAATATGTAATCCGTAATCTGTAAAATAAGGAATACACAATTTTAGTAATTCTTCTGTTGATAAAAGTCGAATATAATGGCCGTTTAGCCAATTTAATTTTTCAAGATCAAAAACAGCGCCGGCTTTTTGCACCTTTTCTAAAGAAAATTCTTTGATTAATTCTTCTAAAGAGAAAATTTCTTGTTCAGTACCAGGGTTCCAACCTAAAAGAGCAATATAGTTAACCACGGCTTCGGGTAAATAGCCAAGATTTTTAAATTCTATAACTGAAGTGGCGCCATGGCGTTTGGAAAGTTTAGATTTATCTGGCGCAAGAATCATTGATAGATGAGCAAATTCTGGTGGCGTCCAACCAAACATTTGATAAAGCAAAATATGTTTAGGCGTGGAGGGCAACCACTCTTCAGCTCTAATGACATGAGTTATGTCCATTTCATGATCATCAACCACATTGGCCAAGTGATATGTGGGAAAACCATCAGATTTTATTAAAATTTGATCGTCAATTGTTTTTAAATCAAACTCTACTTTTCCTCGAACAAGATCAGTGAAAGATAAAATACCTCTCTTTAATTCCCCCCTTGTTAAGGGGAGAGAGTTTTCGGCCCCTTCTCCTTTAGAAGGAGAAGGTTGGGATGAGGTGTTAGGAATTTTTAAGCGAATAACATGAGGTTCGCTAGCTTGTAATTTTTTAGCAACTTCTTCTGTTGATAAATTTAAACACCGCCGATCATACATAGGCGCTTGTTTTTTTACCTCTTGCTCTTTTCTCATTTCATCCAAAGTTTCAGTTGTACAAAAACAATAGTAGGCATGGCCATTTTTAATTAATTCATCAGCATATTTTTGATAAATTTCAGTGCGCTTTGATTGATAAACAATTTCGCCGTCATAATTTAATCCAGCCCAAGAAAGGCCTTGCAAAATTGAAGCCACACTCCCCTCTTTATAGCGAGTTTGATCAGTATCTTCAATACGTAAAACAAATTCACCATGATTTTTTTTGGCAAAAAGATAAGCAAAAAGAGCAGTGCGTAAACTGCCAATATGCAAATCACCAGTGGGACTGGGAGCAAAGCGGGTTTTGATTTTTTTTGTGTTTGTCATCCTGAGCGATTAGCGAAGGATCCCGTGGTTCACGATTTAACGCGGCTGACTACGCGACTTGACGCTATTTTAATTCATAGTTGACATTTTTACTTATTATGCTAAGGTTAATTTAATCATAAAAAGGCACTTTTTACAAATTGTAATTAATTATTTTGGAGGCAATATGGAGAGTAAATGTTTGTTTATTGTTGGAGCAATTGCTTGGTTAATGACATTGTTTTTTGCCTTTGTCGCTTCTGCTTCATCATATAATAATTTTGTGGGGTTTTTTTGCCTTACAATTTTAATGATTTTTGTTACCACAATGACTGGAGTGGTAATGATTTATAAGAAATTTTTTAGCAGTATGTTGTTTTTGGCTGCTTTTGTTATCGCCAGTATTGTGTTGGCAGAGTTATTTGAACAAAAAATTTTATTTTTTGTAAATCAATGCTGCTTTTAAGATTTTTAAAGGAAACTCGATAACCGCGGTATAAATTCTTTTAAAGCGCCGCGGTTGATTTATTAAACGATAGAGCCACTCAAAGCCCTGCAGGCATTTGGGGGCTCTTTTTATTTTGCCAGACAGGTAATCAAAAGCGCCGCCAACGCCAATGGCTAATTTAACAGAAGGCATTTTTGGTAAATTGGCATTAATCCATTTTTGCGCTCGCGGATGATTTAAAGCCACAAATAAAACAGAAGGTGCAAAAGAATTTATTTTTTCGATAATGTTTGGTGATTCAAATGGAGTGTAATCGATTAAAATGTTTTTTGAATTTTT
>Ga0116158_10000577_pt1 | contig 35897 bp, 27 predicted proteins | sample AD_UKC052_MetaG_FD_89883 | JGI IMG/M metagenome (GOLD analysis project Ga0116158, IMG submission 89883) | Active sludge microbial communities of municipal wastewater-treating anaerobic digesters from USA - AD_UKC052_MetaG | ecosystem: Engineered > Bioreactor > Anaerobic > Digestate | place: USA... | reverse complement strand
GGCCCTCTCTCAAGCAAGCAGAGGTCATGCCATCCCTCCTTCCTCCTTCTTCCTTTCCCCTTCTCAAACTCCTAACTCCTAATTCCTAATTCCTAATTCCTCCCGGGCTGTGTCAATCTGGCCGCTGGAACGCGCCAATCTGTCGCATCCCGGCTTGCCGCACCCATATTCCTTGCTTTATACTAGGGCTCATTCCTCGGCACAGTCCCTGCTTCTACCGAACGACATGACGGCATCTCTCGAACAACCTTCCGCACCGCGCCACGGCGTCTGGCGGCTGGAGATCGTCCTGCTGCTCGCCCTGCTGACCACCGCGCTCGGCGCGGGCGGCGTGCTTCATTTCCTGAAGTGGCAGCACGATAAGCAGGCGCACCTTGCCGCCACAGAGACCGTCCTGCAGGAAGGCGAGGCGCTGCTCGACACCCTCAGCGGCTTTAACATGGCCACCGCCACCAATCTCACGCCTGTGCGCTGGCGTCAGTTCTCAACCATCGTCGACAGCGCCTTCTCCGTGCGCAAGGACGTGCAGTCGATCTCGGTCTCGCGTGACGGCGTGACCCTCTTCCACCGCCAGGCCGGAGGCCTGCGCGACGCGCCGCGCCCGCCCCAGCCCCCGGGCATGACGCCTGCCGACACGCCGCCCGGCGAGAGCGAGACCGAGATGTCGCAGGGTTCGCTGGAGATCGGCGGCGTGCGCCAGCCGGTTTTCGTGATCACGCGCACGCAACGCCTGCCCGACGGCAGCCAGGTGGTGACCGAGGCCACCTTCAAGCGCGAGGCGGTGGGCGCCGAAGAGCAGACCGCCCGCGCCCTGGTCTCGTCGCTCTTCGCTTTCGCCGTCGGCGTGCTGATCCTCGCCTTCGCGGTCTGCGCCGGCGTGCTGCTGGTGGCGGTCGCGCGCGACCGCCGCCGCGAGGCGCGCGCCCGCCAGGAGGAACACCTGGCCTTTTCCGGCGTGCTGGCCAACGGCATCCTGCACGATTTCCGCAACCCGATGTCGGCCGTGCGCCTTGACGCGCAGATGCTCGGCAAAGAGCTGGCGCGCGACGACGGGTTCCGACCCGAGCGCGTACGCGACCTCGCCGGGCGCATCGCCCGCACCATGGCGCGCATGGACAAGATCTTTCAGGAGTTCCTCTTTCTCGCCCGGCCGGCGGACGAGCGCCCCGAGCCGGTGGATCTTGATCAGGTGGTGCGCGAGTGTGCCGACACGCTCGCGCCGCGCGCCGAACAGGCCGGCGTCACGCTGCGGGCCCTGCCCCACGATCCGCTGCCGCCGGCTGCGGCCTATCCCTTTGCCCTGCGCCGCGCCCTGCTGAACGTCCTGGTCAACGCCATCCAGTTCGCGCCGCGCGGCAGCGAAGTGACCGTTGTGCTGGGCCAGCAGGATGCGCTTCTCGCCCTTGAGGTGCTGGACCGCGGCCCCGGCATCCCGGCCGCGCGGCGCCAATCGGTCTTCGACATGTTCGTCACCGGACGGCCCGAAGGGACCGGCCTCGGCCTCTTCCTGGCGCGCACCGCGGTCCGTCGCTGCGGCGGCGACATCCAGGCGCTCGCCCGCGACGGCGGCGGCGCCCGCCTGCGCATCACCCTGCCCGCCGCCACCCCCAACCCCCCAACCCCCAACTCCTAATTCCTAACTCCTAATTCCCATGCAAGCTTCCCCCACACTCCTGATCATCGAAGACGATCCCGACAACGCCCGTTCGGTTGAAGAGGCCGCCCAGGACGCGGGATTCACCACGCGCTGCGCCGCCACCGGCCTGGCCGGCGTGGAGGCGTTTCAGCAGCAGGTGCCGGATCTCGTGCTGAGCGACCTCGTGCTGCCGGACATCGACGGCCTGCAGGTGCTGGCGCGCCTGCGCAAGCTCGACGCCGCCGTGCCGGTGATCATCATGACCGCTTACGGCTCGGTCGAGTCGGGCGTGCGCGCCATGCGCGAGGGCGCTTACGACTACGTGACCAAACCGCTGGAACTCGACGACATCCAATCCAAACTGCGCCGCGCCTATGAGACCGCCCGCCTGCGCCGCCAGGTCGACAAGCTCTCGCAAACCGTGCGCGAGAAATTCGCCTCCACCGCCATCATCGCCGAATCAACGGCCATGCAGGCCGTGATCACGCAGATCGAGGCGCTGGCCGACACCATGGCCACGATCCTGATCTGCGGCGAGAGCGGCACCGGCAAAGAGCTGGTCGCGCGCGCGCTGCACGTCGACTCCAAGCGCGCGGCCGGCCCTTTCGTGGCGGTCAACTGCGGCGCCTTCGCCGAAAACCTGCTGGAGTCGGAGCTGTTCGGCCACGAGAAGGGCTCTTTCACCGGCGCGACCGGCACGCACAAGGGCGCGTTCGAACGTGCCGACGGCGGCACGCTCTTCCTCGACGAGATCGGCGACGCGCCCGCCTCGGTACAGGTCAAGCTGCTGCGCGCGCTTGAAGAGAAAGAGGTGCGGCGCGTCGGCGGCCGCGAGGTCTTCAAGGTCAACGTGCGGCTGGTTTCCGCCACCAACAAGGATCTCGACGCCATGGTGCGCGAGGGAAGCTTCCGTGAAGACCTGCTCTACCGGCTCAACGTGGTGACCCTGCGCGTGCCGCCGTTGCGCGAGCGCAGGGCGGATATCCGGCCGATGGCCGACCGGTTTATCGCGCGCGCTGCGGCAGAGAACGGCAAGGCCATCGCGTCAGTGAAACCCGACTTCTATGCCGCCCTCGAAGCGCACGACTGGCCCGGCAACGTGCGCCAGCTCCGCAACATCGTGGAGTCCGCCGTGCTGCTCTCGCCCGGCGGCGTGCTCACCGCCGCCTCCGTCAATGTGCCGACGTCCCAAGCGCGCACCGCCGCGCCCGTCCTGCCCGGCGCGCTCGCGATTCCGGCCGGCATGACGCTGGAGCAGCTCGAGCGCGCGGTACTGGAAGCCAAGCTCGTGCAGAACGCCGGCAACCGCACGCTGACCGCCGACCAGCTCGGCCTCTCGCGGCGCACCATCCAGCGCAAGATCAAAGAGCACAATCTGCCGTTTTAACTGCCTTGCAAATGTGATATGATCCCGACTCCTTTCTGAACCCCGAACGGACGACCCGCCCATGAACAGAATTCTTAAGAAAACACAGCTTTCAGACGATGTTTACCGCATGGAGGTTGAAGCGCCGCTGATCGCGCGCGAGCGCAAACCCGGTCAGTTCATCATCCTGCAGATCGACGACCAGCTTGGCGAGCGCATCCCGCTCACGATCGCCGATGCCGATCCGGCGCAGGGCAGCATCACGTTGATCTTTCAGGCCGTCGGCCGAACAACCCACCTGCTGGCGGACAAACAGGAAGGCGACACGATCGCCGCGCTGCTGGGACCGCTCGGCCAGCCCACCCACATCGAGAAGGTCGGGCATGCGGTCTGCGTGGGCGGCGGCATCGGCGTCGCGCCGCTGCACCCGATCGCCCAGGCGCTCAAGGCCGCCGGCAACCGCGTCACCATCATCATCGGCGCGCGCAACCGGTCGCTGATCATCCTGGAAGAGGAGATGCGCCGCATCGCCGACGAGCTGATCATCGTCACGGACGACGGCTCCTACGGCCGCAAGGCGCTGGTGACCGAGCCGCTGAAAGAGCTGTGCGAGCAGACGCCCAAGCCGGATCTGGCCGTGGCCATCGGGCCGCCGATCATGATGAAATTCTGCGCCGAGACCACGCGCCCCTACGGCGTGCACACGGTGGTCTCGCTCAACACCATTATGATCGACGGCACGGGCATGTGCGGCGGCTGCCGCGTCACCGTGGGCGGCAAGACCAAGTTCGTGTGCGTCGACGGGCCGGAGTTCGACGGCCATCTGGTTGATTTCGACAACATGATGAAACGCCTGCGCGCCTACAAGCCGCGCGAAGACGCCGACCACCAGGCGCACCACTGCCGGCTGGATGAAGCGGCTGCCCTCCTGACTCCTCATTCCTAATTCCTAACTCCTATCTTCTAACTCCTGGTCGCCCGGACTCTTATCATGCACACATCTCCCGAATCCCTCCATCAGGCCGCCGCCGCAACTCTGGCGGCGTTACAGGACCAGCCCCTGACCCCCAAAGCGCGCATGGCGATCCCGGCGCAGGCGATGCCGTCGCAGGATCCCGCCGTCCGGCGCGGCAACATGAGCGAGGTCGCGCTCGGCTACTCGGCCGAGCAGGCGCGGCTGGAAGCTAAGCGCTGCCTGCAGTGCAAGAACGCGCCGTGCGTGCAGGGCTGCCCGGTGCGCATCCGCATCCCCGACTTTCTCAAGGCCGCCGCAGACGGCCGGTTCGACGAGGCGGTCGCGATCATTCGCGAGAACAGCCTGCTGCCGGCCGTGTGCGGCCGCGTCTGCCCGCAGGAGGTGCAGTGCCAGGCGCCCTGCACGCTCGGCAAGGCGCTTAAGGATGTCGACAAGGCGGTCTCGATCGGGCGCGTCGAGCGTTTTGTCTCCGATTTGGAACGCGAGAGCGGACGCCAGGCCGCGCCTGAGATCAAGCCCGCCACCGGCAAGAAGGTCGCGGTCATCGGCAGCGGTCCGGCCAGCATCACAGTCGCGGCCGACGTGCGCCGCGAGGGTCATGAGGTCACGATGTTCGAAGCGTTCCACAAGCCCGGCGGCGTGCTGATCTACGGCATTCCGGAGTTCCGTCTGCCCAAGGCGATCGTGCAGAACGAGATCGACCTGCTGCAGCGCATGGGCGTCAAGCTGGAACTGAATTACGTGGTCGGCCGCACGCGCAAGATCAAAGACATGCTGGCGCAGGACGGCTTCGACGCGCTTTTTGTCGGCACCGGCGCGGGGCTGCCCAAGTTCATGAACATTCCGGGCGAGAATCTGGTGGGCGTCTTCTCCGCCAACGAATACCTGACGCGCGCCAACCTGATGAAGGCCTACGACACCGCGCACGCCCACACGCCGCTCTACACCTCCAAGAAGGTGGCAGTGCTGGGTGGCGGCAACGTGGCGATGGACGCGGCGCGCATGGCGCTGCGCCTCGGCGCGGAGGAGGTGCATCTGGTCTACCGCCGCACCGAGAAGGAGATGCCCGCGCGCGTCGAGGAGGTCGCTCACGCCCGCGAGGAAGGCGTGGCCTTCCACATGCTGCAGAACGCCGTGCGCATTCTCGGCGACGGGCAGGACCGCGTGACCGGCATGGAGTGCCTGCGCTATGAGCTGGGCGAGCCCGACGCCTCGGGGCGCCGCAGCCCGGTGCCGATCCCCGGCAGCGAATTCCTGATGGAGGTCGACACCGTGATCGTCGCGATCGGCAACGGCTCCAATCCGCTGATCAGCCAGACCACCGAGGGTCTGGCCGTCAACAAGTGGGGCAACATCATCGTCGACGAGACCGGCAAGAGTTCGATCGACGGCATCTACGCCGGCGGCGACATCGTGCTGGGCGCCGCGACCGTGATCCTCGCGATGGGCGAAGGCCGCCGCGCCGCCGCCGCGATCAACGCTTATTTGGCTGACAAAGTCTGAGTCGGACTTGTCCGACTTGTCTGACCTGTCCGACCCGTCGGAAACCCCCATGCACCGCCTGACACCCAGAGATTACACCGTTCCCGAGGAGATCTCTCACAGCGCGATCCACGCGCTGGGCAGCCATCTGGGGGCGGCGATGCTGGCGCTGATGGTGGTCTTCGGCGCGCAGAGCGGCGAGCAGGTGGCGTGGAAGGTGGTCAGCGGCGCGCTCTTCGGCGCCACGGTGATCCTGCTCTATGTCATATCGACCGTCTACCACGCGGTCACGCATACGCGCGCCAAGCAGGTACTGGAGGTGTGCGACCACATGGCGATCTACTTTCTGATCGCCGGCTCCTACACGCCCTTCACGCTGGTCACGCTGCGGCCGGAACACCCGGCGATCGGCTGGACCATCTTCGGCATCGTGTGGGGATTGACCGTGTTGGGCGTGGTCTTCAAGGTCTTCTTCACCGGGAAGCTCCGCGTGGTTTCGACTCTGGCATACGTCGGCATGGGCTGGATCGTGGTTTTCGCGATCCGGCCCCTGATGGACGCGCTGCCGACCGCCGGCCTGGTCTGGCTGCTGACGGGAGGGGTGCTCTACACCCTGGGCACGGTCTTCTACCTCTGGCGCCTCATGCCGTTCCACCATGCGGTCTGGCATCTTTTCGTGCTGGCCGGCACGCTCTGCCACTTCTTCGCCGTGCTGTTCTATGTGATGATGTAAAGAACGTTCAACGTTCAACGCTCAACGTTCAAGTAAAAAAGTAAAAAAAACGTAGGGCTTGGCAGTCGTTCGCAGTTCTTCCCACTTGAAGCGTTGAAAGTTGAACGTTCCCCACTTGAACGTTGAGAGTTGAACGTTGAGCGTTTTTTCCCGTTTCCCCACTTGAGCGTTGAGAGTTGGGCGTTAAACGTTGAGCGTTCTTTCCCCTTCTTCTGTCAGGGGCTCACCGCCCGGTAAAAGCGTATGGGCACCGTGCTCGTGTCCACGACCTCCGTAACCGCGATCCGGAAACGGACGACGTTCGTCCCGCCGGGCAAGCACGCTGGTTTCGGCGGTCCGGGACGTCCCGCCGTACTTGAAGCACGGCGGTCATGGCACCACCGCCTCGGCCTCGGGGTCCGTCACCGTGTGGGGCCAGTCACGCCACGCGACGCACAGCTTCGCCCTCCATTTCCCGGGCGAAGCGCAGTGTGGAGGGCGAGGCTGCGCCGAGCCGCGGCTTATCTTAGCGCCATTCCAACCTGGTCCTTTGTACATCGTTGCTTGCATGCAAAAGGTTCCGGATATTGCAGAATCGAAATTAAAATTGTTGCAAAATCGAAAGTGTTGGCGTTGCAAAATCGAAATTACGATGATACTCTGTTGACATGAACGCCTATGAACCACGATTGATTGACGACTTGGTTGAACGGAAGCTGAAATCCTCGGGAGCGCTTGTGCTCCGTGGCCCAAGGGCTGTCGGAAAAACAACCACGGCGTTGCACCATGCCGCCAGTTCCGTTCGTCTTGACCAGCGCGCAGAATGGATCCGCGCCGCAGAGCTGACCCCCGAGGCTCTTTTGACGGGTGCGGTCCCGAGATTGATCGACGAATGGCAACTCGCGCCGTCCATCTGGAATTCCATCCGGGCGGAGATTGACGCGCGCGGACTACCCGGCCAGTTCATATTGACGGGCTCCGCCGCGCCCGCCGAGGACAGGACACGGCATACCGGCGCTGGGCGCATGGCGAGGCTGACCTTACGTCCGATGACGTTGTCCGAACAGGGGAAGAGCACGGGGCAGGTTCATTTCGCAGACTTGTTCAAAAAAGGAACGGCTCTGGGCGGTATGAATGGACCGACCGTTCCGGAGTTTGCGGAGTTCATCGTCAAAGGCGGCTGGCCAGCGTTGCACAGGTTGGATGCCAGTGCCGCGATGGATGCGCTGACTGACTATGTGGATAACCTTGCGGATGTCGACCTCCGGACGGTTGACGGTCGTCCCGATCCTCTTAGGATGGCTGCGCTGTTCAAAGCGCTGGCCAGAAACACCGCCACGGAAGCGTCGCTCCAGAAATTGGCGGAGGAGGCCGAGATTCCCTCTGGCAACCTCTCGGTACCGACCGTCAGGAAATACCTGGATCAACTGGCGAGGATCTTCGTGTTGGAGGAACTGCCCGCCTGGAAGCCGCACATCCGATCAAGCATCCAGACGCGGGTCAAGCCGAAATGGCATTTTATCGATCCTTCCCTCGCGACCGCCGCGCTGGGCGTGACTCCCGGCGGCTTGCTGAACGATTTAAACGCGATGGGGCTGCTGTTCGAATCGCTTGCGGTCAGGGATCTGCGGGTTTACGCCGATGTTTCGGATGCAAAAGTTTTTCATTACCGCGATTCAACCGGTCTTGAAATCGATGCCATCGTCGAGCGCCGGTGCGGCGATTGGATCGGGGTCGAGGTGAAACTCGGCGGCGAGCGTGCGATCGAGGGAGCCGTGGCGAACTTCGGCAAGCTGCGCACCCGCCTGACGGAGCCGAAGCTCTCGCGCCTCGCCTCTTTCTGCGTCATCACCGGCGGACAGGCCAGCTACACGCGCCCGGACGGCATCCATGTCCTTTCACTCGGCCATTTGCGCGCATGACTGCGGCGGCGAAGTGCGTGCCCAAGGCCCCCGTCACGCTGATGAAGTCCGTGTATTCGGCGTTGTGCTCGACGGCGATCATCTGGCTCTCCTCCAGTTCGTCCCAAGGACCCGCGTCGAACACCCGTTTGGCCAAGACGTAAAAGACGTTGCAGAATTGCCGAATTGCCCGTGTTCTTCGTTTTGATCCCTTGTGCCGCGAACCGTCTCATGTTATAATATGTATACCTTAAGTAAGTATATTGGGGGTTGACTATGGAAGCGTAATTGGTTGATTTCAGAAATCGGATGGGGGATATCCAGGCGGCGATATCGCGTCGCGAGCGTATTACAGTTACTTCACACGGAAACCCTTGGGCGGTGGTCATCGCCTAGGAGGACTTCAAGGAAGTCGCGTTGCTTAACGTAATCGAATTCAAATAAGGATCCATCCTATGCACAAACGATTCCTTGGCCGTATCACCCGCCCAAGCATGCTTCTCGTCTGTCTATGCGGGGGCACCGCCGCAGCGGATACCCCGTCCGCATCGATGCCGGCTCCGGTGCCGCGCATCGAGCGTGTCGTCCCATTGAAGCAGGATCCGGCCGTCGAGGGCAGCTTTTTCAGCGAGGACTTCGAGGCGCTGGCGGCGCTCAAGGACCGTTTCTTCGATGTCGCCGAGGGGCCCGGCAAGTTCAGCATTTCCGAGGCGGACGCCTTCGACGGGAAGAAGGGGCTCGACCAGTCCTACATCAACCGCCAGACCTATGACGCGCCGGACAAGGGCAGCGCCGGCTGGGTCTCGCGGTTCTTCGGCGACAGCCCGCTCTTCGCCTCCCGGATCGAGGACAAGACCCAGGTGACGCGAATCTATGCCCGCTGGTACCACAAATTTGAGGATGGCTTCGATGCGGTCGTCGACGGCAAGGTTCACTTCCCGCCCAAAACCGCGCGACTCCGCTGCCAGGGTGCCGGCCACACGCGCATCTACACGGTCCACTACTGGATCGATAATGAAAGCCCCGAGGCCTTCATCGCCATCGAGCGCCACACCGCCGCGCCGGGCACACACCGCGAATGGATACCCAAGTCGGTGACCCGGTTCTCGTGCAGCAACCCGGAGAACATCGGACGCTGGGTGCACATGGAGCTGGCGGTGACTCTGGGCGACAAGCCGCGCAGCGACCACGTTCAGGCCTGGGCGGATGGCAAACTGATCGCCGACATCCCCAACGATGATCTGAGCGCCGGATGGAAGAAGATCGGGCTCACCGAGATGATGTGGGACGCCTACTGGAACGGCGGCAGCCCGAAGGATCAGCACCGTTACTACGATGCCCTGGCCCTGTCCCAGAGCGGCCCCATCGGCCCGGCCCGCAGCGGTCCGAACCCGGAGCTGCGCCTGGCCGCCGGCCATCCGAAGGCGGAGGCCTTCGAGGTGGAAGTTGCGGAGGGTGCGCAGAAGCCGCTGAGGCCTGACAAAATGTATGACGGCGTCCCCGGCACCTTTCATCCGATCGAGATCGACTGCGTGGTCGTGTGGAGAGGCGGGGTGAGGGGCAAGGACCGGCTGACCGTCGATACAAAGAACGGTGTCTTCGCGGGGCCGCGCGCGGGCAAGGACGGCCTGGACGACAACGTCCTGCACTTCGTCCGCATCCGCGAGAGCCTCGGCGGCACCTGGTCGGCCTGGTCCGGCTGGCACGCGGGCTTCGCCACCGCCTGGAAGAGCGGGGCCAAGTCCGGGGAACGCACGCTACCGTGCGGTTACCTGGCACGGTAGGATCCGGAGGGTCGGATGTATACGGACCATAAAATGGCTGTTTCACGCCTCGCTCACACGTTGTTTGTCGCTCTTTGGCCGCTGTTTCTGCTTCCCTCGCTGGCTGCCGACGTCGGCTTTGTGGCGGTCATGAAAGGTCAGGAGTTCGCCCAGACCAGCGATCAGATCGTCGCTCTGGGCGAGTGGCGGATTTGGAACGAAACCGGGGAAGTTCAGAACGAGGGGGAGCAGGAAGAGCCGCCATACGTGTTCCAGGCGTTGGCGTTCGGCACTGCGCCGGACTCTCTGTTTTCCGGCAGCGTCACCGTGCCCGGCGGTGAGGTGATGAACCTGCTGCGGGATGTGGAGGAACCTGAATCCGCCGAGATCAGCGCCGAAAGCGGATATCACGCGCCGCTGGATCTCAACACCGCGCGCCCGGATGGCGACTACGCCGTGATGTTGAACGAAGGCGCATATGCCACGGTTTTATCATTGACCGGCGACACGTATCCACCCGTGCCGCACATTACCAATTTCAACGCCCTGCAAGCCGCCGCCGCATCTTCTCCCGTCACCGTGCAGTGGTCCGACATGGGCGGAACCGCGCAGGACTTCATCCGTTGCCAAGTCATCCAGCTCGGCGGCGAGAACGACGGTATGGTCGTTTGGCAAAGCGGCGCGCCCGGATCTCCCGGCGCATTGGACGGCACCGCGACACAGGCGGAGATCCCTGCCGGGACGCTGGTGGCCGGCACCGACTATCAGGGCGAGGTGCTGTTTGTCAAGACGGTGGATATCGAAACCTCGCCTGCGTTGGCGACTGCCGGTTATTACAAGCTCACCGGTTTCCGCATCCGCACCGCCGCGCTGTCCGACACGGCGCTCGGCTCCACCTTGCTGCTACCCAATCCGCAGGACGGAGCACACGAGGTGGCATGCGATTCCGCTGTGGCTTTTCACTTTTCCCATCCCATGTCGCCCGCACACATCTCGATTGCCTGGACCAAGGACGGCGGCCCGTTAAGCACGGGAACCTTCAGTTATCAATGGACGCAAGGAGACACGGCGCTGCTATGCAAGTTCTCCGATGTTTTGCCGCCGGACAGCCAAATCGGCTGGACGCTCAACCTCGCCGGATTCCGGGACGCCGCAGGCTTCGCCCTCAGCGGCACTCCTACCGGCTCGTTCCGCACCGGCACGGACATGCCCGAAACCCCGCCGGATGTCGGGTTCATCGGCTTGTTCAAGACGCACTATCATATCCAGACCAACTCGTCCCCCGTGTCGGATGGCAGGTTCGAGGCCATTGTGGATGTAAAGGCCCATGCTCCCAACCGCTTGAAATCCGCCACTCTGACCGCAGCGGCAAACGGTCGCAGCGGACCGCTTTATGCTGATCCCTGGAATGGCGACGAATACGAAGTTCCGGGCGAATACGGCTCCAAGACAGACCTCGACCGCTTCTATCCGAACGGCGATTATCAATTCGCCCTGGATGGGCTGGACGACGGTTCGCAAACCGTCACGCTCAGCCTCGGAACGAGCGATCAATACCCGGACGCCCCCACCGTCACCAATCTAGCCGACTTGCAGACGGTCGATCCCGCAGCGCCGCAGATCATCACATGGGACGCCCTGGCCGATTGGAACAATGACTTTGGAACCCTCGCCCCCGGCGACGGCCTGATCGAGCTGGAAATCCTCGATCAACACGGCACCGAGGTGGTGTGGGTCGAAGGCACGGATCTCGTGAGCGGCACGCAATATGAAATCCCCGCTGGCACCCTCAAACCAGGCCGCAGTTATCAGGCGACTTTGTATTTCGTGCGCATCACCGACCTTGACGTCGCGTCCTACCCTGACGCCGTCGCCGTGGCGGCTTTTGAAAGCCAGACCCGCTTCACCCTGCAGACCACCGGCGAGCCGGCGGCGCCCGTGCTTGATTTGCAGCTCTTCGGCGGCACGGCCCGCATCTTCGCCAGCGGCGGCGAAACGGACCAGCCCTACGCGCTGGAAGTTTCGCAAAACCTGCAACGCTGGACGCCGCTGGATCAGTATTGGGACAACGGGGCGACCTATCAATACGACGACGTGGACGCGCAATATCTCCAAACGCGTTTCTACCGCGTGCGTGAATGTTATCCCAACGAGGAAGTGTCACCCCGCATCGCCATCCAAGGCACCGTCTGGGCCAACAGCAGCCACGCATTACCGGTGGCCGGCGCCGTGGTCGGCACCAGCCTTGACGGACAGACTGTCGTCACGGATGCGCAGGGCCGCTTTTTCCTGGTGACCGATACGCCGTCACAAAATGGCGGGGCGTGGTACGAGATCACCGTGAGCGCGGGACTTGCGACTCTCAACTTTGGCTTTGGATACTGGGGCGATCAGCCGCGCGACCAGGTGTTCGAGATGGAATAAACCATGCAAGGTGTTCCCCTTCGATCTGCGCCTGCACGCGCGGGTGGTGAACGGCGTCAACTTCGTGACGCTCGACGCCGTCTACGGCTACGTCTGCCCCGACGACGCGCGACTTCATCGCGTATCTCAAAACCGAGCCCCTGTTAAAGGGCATCCTTTCGGGCCATCTCCACATCACGGTGCGGGAGCGCTTCTCCCCGACGGCGTTGCTGTACGTCGCGGGCGGCAACTCCCTGTTTCACGGCCAGGAAGTCACGTTCGCCTGATTACGATTTGACCTCTTTGAGCACGGTCGTGACGGCTTTGAGGATGCCGGACACGTTCGCCAGGTCGGAGGGGATGATCATCGTGTTGTTGGTCTTGGCGAGCTTGCCGAATTCGTTCAGATACTGCTGCGCGAGTTGCATATTCACCGCGTTCATGCCGCCCTGATCGTTGATCGCCGAGGCGACCTGGCGGATGCCGCTGGCTTGGGCCTCGGCCACCAGCAGGATCTCCTGCGCACGGCCGCCCGCCTCGTTGATGCGCTTCATCTTCTCGCCCTCAGAGATCGCGATCGCCTGCTGCTTCTCGCCTTCGGCGCGATTGATCTTGGCCTGGCGGTCGCCCTCGGATTCGGCGATCAGGGCGCGCTTTTCGCGCTCGGCGCGCATCTGCTTCTCCATCGCGTCGCGGATGGTCTGCGGGGGCGTGATATTCTTGATCTCGTAGCGCGTGACCTTGATGCCCCAGGGGTCGGACGCCTTGTCCACGGCCTCGACGATCGCGCCATTGATGTGCATGCGCTCCTCAAAACTGCGGTCCAGCTCCAGCTTGCCCATCTCGGAGCGCATGGTGGTCTGCGCGAGCTGCGTGGTGGCGAAGAGGTAGTTGCCGATGCCGTAGGAGGCTTTGGCCGGGTCCATCACCTGAAGGTAGAGGATGCCGTCGACCTCGACCGTGATGTTGTCGCGCGTGATGCACTGCTGCGGCGGCACGTCGATCGCCTGCTCCTTGAGCGTATGCTTGTAGGAGACGCGGTCGATGACCGGCATCAGCAGGTGGAGGCCCGCGTCGAGCGTGCAGTGGTATTTTCCCAGCCGCTCCACGATAAACGCCTGCTTCTGCGGCACGATGCGCACGCACTTCCAGATGGTATAGACCACAACGAACGCGATCAGATAACCGATGAATTGGGGTTGCATGACTCTTTCCTTCTTTTTTTCAGAATGTCAGACGCATCTGATCCGCCAGACGGGTCTGACATCCTCGTGAACATTAAACTGCTTCAACGCTGACAGTCAGATTTTTTTTGCCGGTCACCCGGACCGACGCGCCGGCCGCCAGCTCGCATTCGGCCTCGGCGTTCCACGTCGTGCCGCCCAGCTCCACGCGGCCCGGCCGGTTGGGGGCGATCGACTGAGTCACGACCGCCAGCTTGCCGGTGAGGGCGTCATCGGGATTGTCGGAAATCTCGCGCGCCCCGCTGAAAACCGATTTGAGACTTTTGCGCAGCAGCACGATATACAGCACCGACAGGACGGAAAACAGAATCCACTGCCAGCCCTGCGCGAGTTCCGGTGCCAGCCAGACGATCAGCGCCAGTGTCAGCGCGGCCAGCCCGAAGAAAAGCGACACCAGTCCCGGCGTCATGACTTCGATGAGCATCAGCGCCACGCCGGCATAGAGCCAGTAGACCGCCGTCATTCTCATACGCAACCCTCCTAAAAAAACATATTTCCTTTATGTGTCTTGAGATTAAATCAGGTCGCCACCGGCTTGGCAAGGAAAAGCGGCGAGCCGAATGCAATCGATGGGGGACAGGGGTGCGCCAAGATCATGGGTTTCGGATGAAGAACATGCACAAGATCGGGAGCACGGACGGCCCCGTCCGCGGAAAAGGCTGCTGGTTCGCTGTTTTCATCTGCACGCCGCCCGGCCGATATAATTCAGGATGCGAATAAGCTTCGGTTGACTATCGGGGGGGGCTTGGTTTATCATGAACCAACCTTCTTTAATTGCAGGAGAGGTTTTTTTAAAAACCGAATGAAAAGGGAGCAGTCCCCATGATGGAGCAAGCAGGAGTCTTTCGGGCAAGTGTGTGTGCCGTGGCGGCCGTCTGCATGACGGTTGTGCGCGCACAGGATGAGGCTCAGCCGGCTGAGGCGGGTGGGCAGGCTCCCGCGGCCGAGCAACAGGGAGCGCCAGCCAAGATTTTCATGCCGTTGGTGCGTTTGGTGCAGATTCGCGGCGTGTGCGAAGTGAACAATCCTGATGCGGGGGTCTTTGTCCCAGCGGTTGAGAACAAGGTTTATCCGCTCGGCTCCCAATTCCGCACCGGTCCCAACAGTTCGGCCATGCTGGTCTTCTCGGCGCAAGAGAGCGTGCAGCTTCTGGCGCAGACCGAGGTGACCGTTGCGGCGCCGGCAGCGAACGCGGACAGCCGCATGGTGCGTCTTGCAGCCGGAACGATCAAGACCAGCCTGCGCGAAAATCTGCCGGAGGGCAGCTTCGGCGTCTGCACGCCCAACGCGGCGTGCAAGAACATCGAGGGGCGCGGCGAGTACTCGCTCTCAGCCGATGCGACGACCGAAACGCTGCAGATCGCCACCATCACCGGGGCCGCGCGCATTGAAGGCGCGCACTATCACATTCCGGCGCTGCGCGCGGCCAATACGGTCACCATCGTGACCTCGCAAGACCGAGCGTTCAGCCGTCTGACCAGCGTGTCCGGCGACTTTGCGATCATCCTCAACAAGGGTGAAGAGGATCCGGTCAACTTCGGCATGTCACCCAAGGCTGTCGTCAAAATCTGGCGCGAGAATGCCCCGGTGGGAGGCCGCCCGGTCATCGCCGTGTTGGTGGTCAGCCCCACCGGCATCGCCAAGCACCGTTTCGCCTATGCTGAAGGACGTGCGGGCGTCGCCACCGGTGAGTTGATCGATCCGGCCGCAACGGCCAAAGAAGATGAAGACCTGCCTGTGCTGCTTTCAAAAGACGCCGCTGATGCGCCTAAAAACGAGGTCGGGAACGATACCGAGAAGACTGAGACAAACGACGACCAATAACGGTGTTGCGGAGTTTTTTTGGGAAACCGGCGGCCTGCGCAGCCTCCGGTTTTTCTTGTCAAGACGAGTGTTTGCGCGAGTGTTAATCCCTTCGGACTACTAGCCGTGTTTATCTATCATTTCAACCGACTCATCCGCAGCCGTATCCTGTGGGGTTTTTTTGCGATCATCATCGCCATTGCCTTTGTTGCGGTCGACTCCTGTTTCCAATCGCCGCAGGACGCGCAGTCTGCCGGCTCCATCAACGGAAAGAAAATCCCGTACACCCAGTTCGAGCAGACGGTCCAAGCGATACGCGGCTTCGGCCGTAACCGGGATAACGAGACGTCGGCGAATGTCGTGGACCGCCGGGCCTGGGAACAGCTCGCCGCGCGCCTGACCGCCGAGAAGAACGGGATGGGCTCGGTCAAAGAAGAAGTGCGCAATGCCTTGCGCGAAGTCCCCGGTTTCCAAGGCCCCAACGGGTTTGACATCAACCGCTACCGCAGCGTGCTCGCCGATCAGGGCCTGACGCCGGCCATGTACGAGAGCCTGGTCGCCCACCAGCTTGCCCTGATGAAAAACGCCTCGCTGGTCGACTCCGCCACGTGGGTCTCGCCCATGGAACTGGAAGACGAGCTGGCCGCCATGACCGACCGCTTCACCGTGCAGGCCGCGACCATCAGCAACCGCTACGCAGAGGCCGAGATGCGCCTCAGCGACGACGATCTGCGCACGTTCTATGAAGAGAACAAGGCCTCGTTCGCGCGGCCCGACCGCGTCGCCGTGCGCTATGTCGCGATCCCCGTCTCCAATTACGTGGCGCATGTCTCGGTGCCTGAAGAGGACCTGCTCGAGTATTACGACAGCCACGCCGAAACCTACACGCGGACCATCACCAACAACGCCACGGAGCCGATCCCCTTCACGGAAGTGCGCGAGAAAATCTTGGCGGAGCTCCAGCTTGACGAGGCCCGCTACTGCGCCTCCACCGCCGTCACCTATACGATTTACGGCAAGCTCGCCAACGCCGGTGACAATGCGCTGCAGATCATGGCCGAGCAGGCCAACATCCCGCTGAAGACCTCGCCGCTTTTCGCGGCCGACGACACGCTCTACTGGGCCGAGAACAGCAAAGCGTTTTCCGACGCCGCATTCGAGCTGGATCCCGACCGCTCAGACTCGCGCTTCGGCATCGTCAAGGGCGACTCCTTCGTATACGTCATCGAACGCACCGTGTTCGAGGCGGCCCACACCCCGACCTATGAGGCCGTGCTGAACGACCTGCGGCCGCGCGCCTTGGCCAAAGCGCGCAGTGAAGCCTTTAAGGATTACGTCAAAGAGCTGCGCACGGAGCTGCGCACGCTGATGGACCAGGGCAAGAGTTTTGCCGACGCCGCAAAGGCCAAGGCGCTCAATGTCTCCACCTCGATCACCTATACCGTGAACGAGATCCAGAACCAGAGCTTCCCCAACAGCTTCTCGATCGCATACGGCGCGATGACCCTGAACAAGGGCGAGCTGTCTGAAGCCATCCCGGCGTCCGCCGCGCAATCGCTGCTGGTCCACGTGCAGGACCGCCAGCCGGGTGACGCGCTGGCCGCCGAAATGATGCGCGCGCAAGTCCGCTCCGGCATCGCGCGCCGCCGCTCCAGCACACTCTTCTCCGACTGGCTGAGCTGGAACCTCGGCAAGCAGGACTTCAAGCCGTCCCGCCCGTTGAGCGAAGGGGACGAAGAGGATGACGCGCTCGCGGCCGATCCCGACGCCCCAGCAGAAAAGGAATAACGCTTCACCTGGCGCGCCGAGGCGAGCGGAAACAAGAAGCCCCGACTCCTCACTCTTCCTTAGGGTGTGATTCACCAACGGAATCACACCCTTTTTGTTTCAGGCGCTCAGCCGGTCCAGCCGCAACCGCTCGCGGCTGTCAAACAGCCGCCGCGCACAGAGCTGGACCGTCAGCAGGCTGCCGAACCCTGCGCCCGCTGCGATCAGATACATGATCATCATCTGGTAGCGCACGGCGGCCAGCGGGTCGCTGCCCGACAGGATCTGGCCGGTCATCATGCCCGGCAGACTCACCACGCCGCAGACCGCCAACGAATTGATGATCGGCGTCATGGCGGTCCGCACGCTCTCGCGCCGCAGCTCCGACACCGCATCGGCCGCGGTCTGCCCCAGCGCCAGCCGATTCTCGATCACCGCACGCTGTTTCCACGCATTCTGTGTCAGCGTGTCCATCCCCAGCGCAATGCCGGTCATGGTATTGCCGAGGATCATGCCGAGCAGCGGGATCGCGTACTGAGGCGACCACCAGGGCCGCACGCCGACCAGCGCCGCCACCGCGAAGACGGTCACCGTGAAGCCGGCCGTAAACAGCCCCAACACCGCCAGGCCGACGGTCCACCCCGAGCTGAACCGGCGGTGCTGCCGACGCGCAACCTCCCACGTGCCAGCGCCGAGCATGACCATGGAGAAACAGAACGTCCAGAGCGGATGTGCATTTTGAAAAACCCCTTTCAACACTACGCCCACCAGGGCAAGCTGGACGAACGTTCTGACCGCACCGATCAGCAGCGTGCGGCTGAGTCCGCAGCCCCGCCAGGCAAACACGGCCGCCAGCGCGGCCAGCGGCACTGCGGCCAACAGAATGTCCCGCCACGACAGCGCGATCACGTCCATGCTTCCGCCTCCTTCCACACGCCGCCCGCCGCCATCCGGTAACCGCGCGTCGTCACGCGCGCGAGCTGTTCGGGGTCATGCGCCACCCAGAGCGCCATCATGCCTTCGGCGCAGCGCGCGGCGACCAGCGTTTCGAACGCCTTCGCGCGCGCCGCGTCGAGATGCGCCGTCGGTTCATCCAGCAGCAGCACCGCCGGCCGGTTTATCAGCGTGCGCAGCAGGCCGAGCCGCTGTTTCTCGCCGCTGGACAAACGCGCCACCGGCCAGCCGAGCACCTCGGGCTCGAGCCCCAGTGCGCATAGTGCTGCGCTGTCAGGCGCACCGCAGAAATGTTCGCCTACGCCGTCGAACCACCACTGGCTCTCGGCCGGCAGATAGGCCACGCGCCGCCGCCATTGGCTGGCCGGCATCGTTCCCGGCGCGCGGCCTTCCAACACCATCTCGCCTTCCCAAGGATCCATGTCGGCCAGCGCGCGCAGCAGCCGCGTTTTGCCGCAGCCTGAAGGACCTTTCACGCCAAGGATTTCTCCTTTGCGCATCACGAATGAAACCGGGCCGAAGCCGCCATACCGCAACTCTGTTGCCTCGAAATCGTTCACGCCCATCCTTCCCCTTCATGTCCAGAACGTGTTCCTCACGTCGTTTCGTAGTGTACCAGCCGGCACCGCGTTCCACAAGCGGAGCAGGCTCACTCTGCCCGCATTCGGTATGGACTGACCGATGCGCGATGAGCATGGCGCCCCGCCATGCGCCACGCAACGTTCATACCCCTCACGCCTCTGGCGGTCTCAGACCACTTCCGGCGCGTCAAGTTTTTTTTATTTTTTTTAAAACTGTTCTTGCATTTTTTCCGGCACGCGTTACAGTACGGTCAAAACAACATATCGATGCATTGTTTCGTGGTGCAACGATCTGTTGTGGTTAACGGGTTCAACCTAACGAAAGGATAGCGCAATGGCCACAGCAAAGAAAGCAGCTCCTGCTAAAAAAGCTCCCGCGAAAAAAGCGGCAGTGAAGGCAGCTCCTGCTAAGAAGGCGGCTCCTGCGAAAAAAGCTCCCGCGAAGAAAGCGGTCGCGAAGGCTCCCGCGAAGAAAGCCCCTGCGGCGAAGAAGGCTCCGGCCGCAAAGAAAGCTCCCGTGAAGAAGGCGGCGGCGAAGAAAGCTCCGGCCAAAAAGGCGGCGGCGAAGAAGTAGCGGCGACCGTTGAAAAGAAGTCACGCCTGCGGCGTTATGCCGCAGGCGTGTTTTTTTTGCCGGCACCGTCTCGGTGCGCGTTCAGCGGTCGCGGTAGATCACTTTCCGCGGCCCCTTTTCAATCGTTCCGATCAGGACCGGCGCTTGGCGCAGCTTGGCGAGCAGCGTCATCGCGGCGGCGGCGTCCTTCTGGCGCACGATGATGCAGTAGCCGATGCCCATGTTAAAGACCCGGTACATCTCGTCGTGGTCGACTTTGCCCTGGCGCTCGATAAAGGTGAAGAGCGTGGGCACGCGCCAACTCGAGCGGTCGATGACGGCCGTGCAGGTTTCGGGCAGCACACGCGGAATGTTATCCACAAACCCGCCGCCGGTGATGTGCGCCATGCCGCGCACCGGCACTTTCGCCATCAGGGCGGTGACGGGTTTCAGAAAACTGCGGTGCACCGCCAGCAGCGCCTCGGTCACGGTGTAGCGGGTGCCGGGGACCAGGTCTTGCGGCGTCAGCCCGCACTGGTCGAGGATCACTTTGCGCGCCAGCGAGTAACCGTTGGTCTGCAGCCCGCCGGAGGGCAGGCCGATGATGACGTCGCCGGGCTTGATCTCTTTGCCGGTGATGACCCGCTTGCGCGGCACCGTTCCCACGATCGTGCCGACCAGGTCATACTCGTTCTGCGGATAGAGCCCGGGCATCTCGGCGGTCTCGCCGCCCAGCAGCGCACAGCCGTTCTCTTTGCACGCTTTGCACAGGCCGGCGATCACCTCTTTGAAAATGGCGGCGTCAAAGCGCGAGGCCCCGATGTAATCCATGAAAAACAGCGGCGTGGCCCCCTGGACAAGGATGTCGTTAACGCAGTGATTGACGATATCCTGGCCGACGGTGTCGTGGCGCTTGGCCAGCGCGGCGACCTTGAGCTTGGTGCCGACGCCGTCGGTGCTGGCGACCAGCAGATGCTCCTTGCCCGGCGACTGAAAGAGGCCGCCGAAGCTGCCGATCCCCCCCACCACCCCCTTGGTGGTGGTGGCGCCCACCATCTTCTTGATGACCTCAATGCCAGACATTTTTGAATCAATATCCACTCCGGCCTGCGCATATGCAGAAACTTTCTGAGTGTGATCTGTCTGTTTCATCATCCGTACCCTCGTACTTCGGTCATTTTTAAGAAATCGCCGTAAATTACCACAATAAATCCTGAGATTCCAGTGCAAAAAGTAAGAATGCGCAATTTTTACCCCTGAAATGCTTTGACTCCGCTCCGGGCATCTGTATGATATTGGAACTTACGGAACACGTCATGTCTGCGACGGTCAGCGTACGGGGGACGCTCGAAATGAAACGGGGATGGTTACCAGTGCTGCTGGGGTGCATGGTTATCGGGGGAGCTGCGGCGCAGTCTCCCCGCGCAACGCTTTACGAAGAGGCCAAATGCGCCTCGCCCGAGACCGCGCTCGACGGGATCGTCTTTAAGTCGTTCGCGAAGGCCGGTGTGCGTCCGATGTACTGCACGGATGCGGTATTCCTGCGGCGCGCGTACCTGGATGTCATCGGCACGCTCCCGACCGCCGACGAGGCGCGCGCCTTTCTTTCTGACACCTCGCTCAACAAGCGGCGCGCTTTGGTGGAGCGGCTTCTGGAGCGCGACGAGTTCGCTGACTACTGGGCCATGAAATGGAGCGACCTGCTGCGCGTCAAGGCCGAGTTCCCGGTGAACCTCTGGCCCAATGCGGCGCAGGCCTACCACCGCTGGCTGCGCGCCTCGATCCGCGACAACAAGCCTTACGACAGGTTTGCCCGCGAGCTGCTCACCTCGAACGGCAGCAATTTCCGCGTCGGCCCCGTCAATTTCTACCGCGCCATCCAGGACCGCTCGCCCGAAGGCATCGCCACCGCCGTGGCGCTCACCTTCATGGGTTGCCGTGCCGAAAACTGGCCCTCCAACACGCTGGCCGGGATGTCGGTCTTCTTTTCACAGGTCAACTATAAGCCGACCCGCGAGTGGAAGGAAGAGATTGTCTACTGGGATCCTGACAAGGCCGCCGCCGGAGCGACGCAGGTCGGAGAGCTGCCCGACCGCACGCGTATCACGCTGACGCCGGGGCGCGACCCGCGCGAGGTTTTCGCCGACTGGCTGATCACGCCGAAAAACCAGTGGTTCACCGCGAACATCGTCAACCGCATCTGGTCCTGGCTGCTTGGCCGCGGCATCATCCATGAGCCAGACGACATCCGCTCCGACAACCCGGCCAGCAACCCCGCGCTGCTGCTCTTCCTGCGGCGCGAGTTCGCCCGTTCCGGCTGCGACACCAAGCACCTCTTCCGGTTGATCCTGACGTCGCGCACCTATCAGCTCTCCTCGTTCGTTGCCCCGGAAAAGATCAAACTGGCCGCCCCGCTCTTCGCCTTCTACCCGTTGCGGCAGCTCGACGCCGAGGTGCTGATCGACGCCATCAACGCGATCACCGGCACCTCCGACCTCTACACCAGCGCCATTCCCGAACCCTTTACGTTCATCCCGGCCAACAAGCCGGCGATCGCCCTGCCGGACGGCTCCATCACCAGCCCCTTCCTCGAGCTGTTCGGCCGGCCGGCACGCGCCACCGGCCTTGAAAACGAGCGCGTCAACAAGCCCAGCGCCTCGCAGCGCATGCACCTGCTGAATTCGAGCCATATCCAGCGCAAATTCGAGACCGGCCCCAACATGAAGCGGCTGCTCGACCCCGCGCGCAAGCCGAAAGAGACCATCGAGGAGCTGTACCTCTCCATCCTCTCGCGGTTCCCGACTCCGGACGAGATCGCGGCGGTCGAATCCTACATGAAGTCGGGCGTCGCGAAAAGAAACGAGGTCGGCATCGACCTGGCCTGGGCCTTGATCAACAGCGATGAGTTCCTGTTCCGGCATTGAGCGGCCCCGCGCCGCCGCACCCCCTTTTTCCGCTGAAGCATGATGTCATAGACAGAGAGCGAGAGGAGCCAACCATGAATACCTGCACACCCGACGCCCGCCACGATCACGCGCCCCGCGCGCGCCTCACGCGGCGCCAGGCCCTGCGCCGCGGCTTTCTGGGCACGACCGGCCTGCTGCTCAGCGACCGCCTCGCCCATGCCGCGCCGCCTGTCCCGCTCAAGGCCAAAGCCAAATCCGTGATCCAGGTCTTCCTCTGGGGCGGCATGTCGCACACCGACACTTGGGACCCCAAGATGGACGCCGGCTATGACTACACCGGCCAGTTCAAAGACGAGATCGCCACCTCGGTCAGCGGCATCAAGATGGGTTCGCTCTTTCCGCAGCTCGCCAAGCAGGCGGACAAGTACTCGATCATCCGCAGCATGACCCACCGCAACAACGGACACGAGACAGCAGCCTACCTGATGCAGACCGGACACCTGCCGGGCGAGCGGCTTGCCTACCCCTGCATCGGCGCAATCTTCGCCCTCCTGAAGGGATACAACGCCGGCTACAAAGGCCTGATCCCGCCCTACGTGGTGCTGACACAGCCCCAAGGACGCTTCTCCGAAGCCGGTTTTCTGGGCTCGCGCTGCAAGCCTTTCGCCACCGGCGGCGACCCCAACGCCGGCCGTTTCGAAGTCGAAGGCGTCATCGCCCGCGGCATCACCGACCAACGCCAGCAGGCGCGCCGCAGCCTGCTCTCCTCGCTGAACACCTTCGGCCACTCCCAGCCCGCCCACCCCGAACTGCGCACCGCGCGCGAAGCCGAGGAAAAAGCCTACAACCTCATCCTCGGCGAGGGCAAGGAGGTCTTCGATCTCGCCAAGGAGGACGCCAAATTGCGTGACCGCTACGGGCGCCACACCTTCGGGCAGGATTGCCTCGCCGCGCGCCGCCTGGTCGAGGCGGGCGTGCCCTACGTCACCATCAACTACCCCGGCGGCTGGGACACTCACTCCAACCACTTCGCCACCATGAACCGCCAGTGCCCGCAGCTTGACCAAGGCCTCGCGACCCTGCTCCAGGACCTTCGGAGCGCGGCCTGCTGGACAGCACCATCGTCTGGTGCTGCGGCGAGTTCGGCCGCACCCCCAAGGTCGACTGGCAGCCGCCCTGGAATGGCGGCCGCAACCACTACGGCAATGTCTTCTCGGTGCTGGTCGCCGGCGGCGGCTTCAAGGGCGGGCAGATTGTCGGGGCCTCGGACACCAAAGGCGAGGAGGTCAAGGAGCGCCCGGTCTATCCGATCGACCTGCTGGGCTCGATCTACCATCTTGCCGGCATCGACGCCCGGACCCGCCTGCCGCACCCCGAAGGCGCCGAGGCGTATGTCCTGCCCGCCCCCACCGAAAAGGGATACAAAGCCGAGGGCCTGCTGAATGAGATCATGTAAGTCTTGCGCACCGGCGATGCTGCTCGCCGCGCTTCTGACCGCCTCGGGACTCTTGTCCGCGCGCGCCCAGTGCTACATCGGGTTCGTCTACCCTGCCGGGGGGCGCCAAGGGACGACCTTCGTTTGCACGCTGGGCGGCCAGGCGCTGGAAGGCGTCGAAGGGGCCGTCATCTCCGGCGCCGGCGTGACCGGACGCATCGTCGAGTACAACAAGAAGATGAATCCGCAGGAGATGCAGGTGATCCGCGAACAGCTCACCGAGCTGAGGCGGATGCCGCCCCCTGAGCGCGATGCGTCTGTCACCAACATGCAGACCCGCATCGAGAGGCTGATCGAGGACTACGTGCAGCAGCCGCAGTGTGACTCGATCGCCAATCTGGTTCTCGCCGAAATCACCATCGCCAAGGACGCGCCGCCCGGCCCGCGCGAAATCCGCCTCTTCACCCATCGCGGCCTTTCAAACCCGATGGCGTTCCATGTCGGACAACTGCCGGAATTCACCGGCGAACCCCTCCCGACCAGCCACAAGCAAATTCTCGGCAAGGAAGCCCAGAGCCTGCGCCGCCGCAAGCGCGAACCGGCCAAAGACGGGAAAAAAGGCGATATGATGGGCATGGAAACGATGCAGATGGCGATGGGCATGGCCGGCCCCGGCGCCCAGAGCGATGTCGATGACGACGAAGTCGCCATCTCGCTGCCCTGCACGGTCAACGGCCAGATCGCCTCAGGGTCGGTCGACCGCTACCGCTTCATCGCGCGCCGCGGCCAGCGCCTGGTCATCACGACCCTCGCCCGCTCGCTCGTCCCCTACATGGCCGACGCCGTGCCGGGCTGGTTCCAGCCGGTCCTGGTCCTGTGCGACGCCCGCGGACGCGAAATCGCCTACAATGACGACTTCCGCTTCAAACCTGATCCGGTCATCGGCTGTGAGATCCCTATGGACGGCGAGTACATCCTGGCCATCCACGACGCCATCTTCCGCGGGCGCGAAGACTTCGTCTACCGCATCTCGATCGGCGAACTGCCCTTCGTCACCAGCGTCTTCCCGCTCGGCGGGCAGGCCAACGTCCCGGCCGGCGTCGATGTCAAAGGCATCAACCTCTCCGAGAGCCACCTCACGCCCGAGACCCGGGACCGCGCGCCCGGCATCTACCCCCTCTCCGTGCGCGGCAAGGGCGGCCTGTTCGCGCCGCCTGTACCATTCGCCATCGACGCGCTGCCGGATGGCCTTGAGCAAGAGCCGAACAGCACGCCCAAACAGGCGCAGCGCATCGAGCCGCCCGTGATCATGAACGGCACCATCGGCACCCCCGGCGACCGCGACCTCTTCCTGATCGAAGGGCGCGCCGGACAGGAAATCGTGGCCGAGGTTAACGCCCGCCGCCTCGATTCACCGCTGGACGCCACCCTGAGGCTGACCGACGCGAACGGAGCCTGCCTCGCGCAGAACGACGACCAAGAAGACATCGGCTCCGGCATCAACACCCACCACGCCGACTCCTATCTGCGCGTGAAACTGCCCGCCGACGGCACGTACACCCTCACGCTGGCCGATGCCCAGCACGCAGGCGGTGCCGCCTACGCCTACCGCCTGCGCGTTTCTCCGCCCCAGCCTGACTTCGAGCTGCGCGCCGTGCCCTCCCGCCTCGTCATGCCAGACAAAGGCTCGGCCGGCATCACCGTCCACGCCATCCGCAAGGATGGTTTCACCGGTCCCATCCGGTTCCAGATCAAAGAGCCCGCCAACGGCTTCAGCGTGAGCGGCGGCCCCCTCACCGGAACCCAGACCGTGGCGCGGCTGACCGTCAAAACCACTCTCTCCGCCACCGAAAAACCGGTCCCCGTCATCATTCAGGGCGTGTCCACCAACGCCGGCGTCACCTGGGTGCGAGACGCCGTCGGCGCCGAAGACCGCATGCAAGCCTTCCTCTGGCGCCACCTCGTGCCCGCCCAGGAACTGATGGCGCTGGTGCACGATAAGCAGGCCCAAGATAAGAAACCTTGGAAACGCCGGCGTTAGAGTGAGGCCCTGTCTTGTTTTTCAAACGTTTTTGATCGCGAATCTCTCTTCTTCACTGTAACGTCGCATAACGTTTAATTTGTATCGTTTCCGCGCCTCAACTTACAGGTGCCCGCGCTTGATGATCAGCGACAACACGGCCACATCCGCAGGGTTGACGCCCGGAATGCGCCCAGCCTGCCCCAGATTCTCAGGGCGCACGCGCATCAGCTTCTCCCGGCTCTCAAACCTCAGGCTCGCCACCGCGCGATAATCCATCCATTCCGGAATCGCGACCGACTCCTCGTTCTTGGCCCGCGCAGCCGCCCGCTCTTCCTGTGCGATATATCCCTGGTATTTGGCCCGCACTTCGAGTTGCTCGACCACAGCATCCGGTAAGTCATCACGCCGCCCGCACAATGAACCGTAGCGCATCTCAGGGCGCGCCAGCACCGTCATAGCCGACACCCCACCCTCACGCATGCCTTGCAACCGCTCCAGCTCATTCTCGACCTGACGTGCGTAACAGCGCGTTTGAGCCCGACAAGCCGGCGGGCTCACGCCCAGCCGTTCGGCATGAGCCAACAGACGGTAGCGGGCATTGTCCTGTCGCAAGATCAGGCGACGCTCTGCCCGAGACGTGAACATGCGGTAAGGTTCATTCGTGCCCTTCGTGACCAAATCATCGATCAGCACACCGATATACGCATCCTGCCGGCTGAGCGTGAAGGGTTCCCGCCCCTGAACCCGCAGCGCGGCGTTGGCACCGGCCATGAAACCCTGAACGGCAGCCTCTTCATATCCCGTGGTCCCGTTCACCTGGCCGGCTAAATAGAGATTTTGGATGCGCAGACTTTCGAGCGTGTGCCTTAGCTCGCGCGCGTCCACGCTGTCATACTCGATGGCATACGCATCGGCCAAAAATTCCGCCTGTTCGAGCCCCGGCACGCTCCGAACCATATCACGCTGCACGTCGCGCGGCAGGCTGTTCGAGAGTCCATTGGGGTAGATCAGCGCATCTGGCTCGCGGCCCTCCGGCTCAAGAAACACATGATGGCGCATGGCCGCTGTGAATTTGACGACTTTATCCTCAATCGACGGGCAATATCGCACACCTGTCCCGGTGATCGAACCGCCGTAGAGTGCACTTCGCGACAAGTTTTCCCGAATAATGGCGTGCGTGCGGTCGGTCGTATGAGTCAACCAACACGGGATCTGATCTGAGCCTGGCAGCCAAGGCCCCGGAATGTTCCACGTGGAACATTGCGTCTGAAGCGAAAAGAATGGCGGCGGCTCCTCACCGGGCTGTATCAGCGTCCGCTCCCACGCGATACTGGCCGCCAAAAGACGGGGCGGCGTGCCTGTCTTCAACCGAATCAGCTCAAAACCAGCGGCTTTTAAAGAACCCGCAAGCGCATCGGCCGCAGGCCTCCCATCGCCACCTCCAGGCGCGACCACCTCGCCGATATGGATACGTCCGCGCAGCGCCGTGCCGGACGTCACGACCACCGTCCGGGCGGATAAAGCACCATGCACCGCACAGGTTACGCCCTGTACAGAACCTCGCTCCGTGATGAGAGCCGTGACTTCGTCTTCAAGAACCGTCAGATTCGGAGTTGCCGCGATAACCTGTTGCATCCGAAACGCATACTGGCGCTTGTCGCACTGCACGCGCGTGGCCTGTACCGCAGGACCCCGGCTTGCGTTCAGCGTCTTGAATTGCAGACCGCACAGATCTGCATTCACGCCCATTTCGCCGCCCAGCGCATCCAGTTCACACACCAGATGCGATTTGGCAAGTCCGCCAATCGATGGATTACATGGCATCATCGCAATCGCCGCGCGTTGCCCCGTGATCAGTATCGTGCGGCAGCCCATGCGCGCCGCCACAAGCGCTGCCTCAGCGCCCGCATGGCCGCCACCGACCACCAAGACATCATACGCGAATGCCTGACCGCCATGACCGGAAAAGAGGGAAGGGGATTGATTCATAGAGTCCCCAGTATACACGGTCATCTGACAGACCGCAAACCGCAGGGGGGAGGCCTCTTCATAATTTTAATCGTAATCATAATCTTGATCCTCCATGACCACACCCGCGCGCGTTGATTCACAGAATCCCGATACGGAAGGGCGGGGGGTGCGGTGTTACGCCTCGGAGCGCCGGGCGAAAGCCAGCCAGTCATTGGTGGGTTGGGGCATCGATATCGAAATCGCTATCGGGATCGAACAAAGAAGGAACGCCGAATGGCACTCTGACACGAGAGATTGGACGTCTACCGGCTGGCGATCGTCGGCTACGTAGCCTGGGTCAACGGGAAGACTGCCGATGCGGACCGCAGGCGCTACTTCGAGATCGCGAAAAGAAACAGCGGCCTACGGCGGAAATGAAATCGATCCCGATAGCGATTTGGATGAAGACAAGCCCCAACAACGCGGTGGAGGCGACGGGATACCGCCGCCTCACCGCTGACGTGATACGAACCTCCGATCACTCGCCCGTCGTAAAACTATTGACAAGCGCGAATAGTGTGAATCGATACTCATATATCGTATTTCGGGCCGGCTTATTTCATCGTAAGTTATTGATACTAAACATGTTATATATTGTTAGATCAGAATAGGGCAGACGGATCAAGAAAAATGGATCAACAGTTATCGACGGGTTATGAACAGGCGGTCTTGGCTTGGCTTCCTGTCTTTTCAGACAAAAAAAGGCCCCTTTTTCAAGGGGCCTTTGCTTTCCTGCTGATTGCCGCGCTTACAGCCGCAAATCATTCGGCGGCGGCGGGGGAGGCGCCTGCTCTTTCACCGGTTCAATGACTTCGGGCTCACCGCTGAAGAGCGTCTCGTAACAGCACGCCATCAGGCAGTAGGTGAGCGGGAGCGTGAAGAAAACGCCGATGCCGCACGCGACCGCGCCCAGACCGCCGACCAGGCTGGCGATGACGGCGAACACCAAGGGCACAGTGAATTCTCCGCTTTTCGTGAGTTCGAACACTTTTTTGATCGCATCGACCGCCGTCGCCTTTTCGAATGCGATGAAGGCGAGTGCCCACATCATCACGGCACTGACCACCAGACTGGCCAACTGGCCGATGATCGGCAGCATGCTCAGCACCATGACCGCAATGATCACGATAACCATCAACAGCAACGCCTGCACAAATGAATCAAAGCCCTTGAACACGTCGCCGGCCTGTGGCTTGACGGGATCATTTTTCAGCAGGCGTTGCGCCATCAGCAGCAAGCCGACCATGAGTGGCCCGGACAGCAGGCCGCAGGTGACCGCAGACACCACCGACATCAATATGCCGCCCACGATCAGCACGCCCATGTTCGCCTGAAACAGCCGCCATCCCTTACCGAACTCCGTGCCGATCTCCATCTTTGCAATAGCCATTGCCGACTCCTATCCGTGCTTGACGCACTCTACGGGGTTACTTCAGAACATCCACGACCATCATCACGGCTCTTGAGTATACGGTATCGTGCGCCATTTGCCAATCCCCAGAACCGACATCATCATTTGCCCACGCAGAAGCGGCTGAAAATGGCATCGAGCAGATCCTCGGTATAGACGCGCCCGATCATGCGTCCAAGCGCCTCGGCCGCCTCACGCAGGTGGCCGGCGGCCAACACCAGTCCCGTCTCCCCGGCGCTCAGCGCGGCACACGCCTCCCGGCTCTGCTCGACGGCCGTCCGCAGCTCGCCGACATGCCGCAGCGATACAATCGGGTGCCCGTACGTCTCTTCCGTCACGCCCAACTTTTCCGACACCCCTCGCTTCAGCGCGTCCAATCCCTCGCCGGTCCATGCGGAGACACGCACATACGCCAGCTCCGACGGCACATCTACCGGAACCGACGCGGGCAGATCGCACTTCGTGACGGCCACCATCACGCGCCCAGCCGGCAACGCCGCACACGCCGCCGCCACCGACTCGGGTTGAGGGACTGACGCGTCAACCACATAGATCACCAGGTCTGCCTGGCGCATCATTGCGCGCGCCCGTTCGATTCCTTCGCGCTCGACGCCATCCTGCGCGTCGCGCAGACCGGCCGTATCAACCAACCGCACCGGAATTCCGTGCAACGCCACCGATTCTTCGATCACATCGCGCGTGGTGCCCGGCAAATCGTGGACAATAGCGCGACGGGTTCCGAGCAATGCGTTCAGCAGCGACGACTTGCCCGCGTTCGGGCGCCCGGCCAACACCACCAGCGCGCCGTCGCGAACCAGATGCCCTTCGTTCCACGACGATGCCAGCCGCTCCATCTCAGCCATGCAGGCCGCCAGCCGCTGGCCAGCGCACTCTATGAAGGGGTCAGGCAGCTCGCCTTCATCGAAATCCAGCAGATGCTCCACCTCGGCGCAAACCCCCGTGACCGCCTCGTAAAGCGCCGCCACGTGTCCGCCCAGTACACCGTCAAGCTGGGCACGGGCCACATGCGCCGCACGTTCAGTGCGGGACTGAATCAGATCGCACACGGCCTCAGCCTGCGTCAAATCCATGCGTCCGTTCAAAAACGCGCGGCGTGTGAACGCTCCCGGATCGGCCAAACGCGCACCGGCCGCCAGCACCGCCGCCAGCAGGCGGCGCGAGGGGAGTGTGCCGCCGTGTCCCTGAATCTCCAGCGTGTCCTCGCCCGTGTAACTGTGAGGGGCGCGGTAGACCAGAATCACGGCGTCATCAACCGCCTCGCCGGTGACCGGATGGGTCACGCGCGCGTGAAAAAAGGTCCCCGCCGCACGCTGGCTCGGCGGACAACGCATGCCCGGCACCAGACGGTCGCCGACCGCCAGCGCACCGTGTCCGGAAACGCGCACAACGCTGACGCCCGCAGGTCCCGCCGCTGTCGCAAGGGCGGCGATCGGCGCTTCCGTTGCTTCCCGACTCTGCCCAGCCTCAGGCATGCACGTATCCCTCCGGTCGTTCGCCTCTCACTTCGGCCTACAATCCGGCGAACGGGTTCACCGAGAATCCACCGCCGGAGGAGCCGCGCCCGGAGGACAAGCCCCCGCCGCGAGGCGGTCCCGGGCGGCCGCCGCCAGCCTCGCGCCCGCCCGCCGCCGGCCTCACACCGGCGGGCCGCGCCGCCGAAGGCTGCGTCTTGGCGCTCAGCGCGATGCGCCGGCGCGCCTTGTCCACGCTCAGCACGCGCACCTTCAGCTTGTCGCCGGCTTTGACCACCTCGGACGGATCGCGCACAAAGCGGTCTGAAAGTTCCGACACATGCACCAGTCCGTCCTGATGCACGCCGATGTCCACAAACGCGCCGAAAGCCGTGACATTGGTCACAATCCCCTCCAGCACCATGCCCTCCTTGACGTGCTCAAACTCGGTGACGTCATCGCGAAAGGCCGGCTTTTCAAACGTCGCGCGCGGATCGCGGCCCGGCTTTTTCAGTTCCCCGATGATGTCGCGCAGCGTCGGTTCGCCCACCGACTCCGACACATACCTCGCACACACGATCTGGTCCACCAGCGCACCGTTGCCGATCAGCTCCGACAGGGACACGCCCAGATCGGCGGCCATCTGCTCGACCAGCGCATAGCGTTCGGGATGCACCGCCGAGGCATCCAGCGGATGACTGCCGTCGCGGATGCGCAGAAAGCCTGCTGCCTGCTCAAAGGTCTTGGGTCCCAGACCCGGGACTTTGCCCAGTTGGCGCCGGCTGGTGAAGGCACCGTTCTCGTTGCGGTAGGCCACGATCTTCTTGGCCATCGTGCCGCCGATGCCGGAGACGCGCGTCAGCAGCGGGGCACTGGCGGTGTTCAACTCCACGCCGACATGGTTCACGCAACTCACCACCACTTCATCCAGCTTGTCTGCCAGCAGCGGCTGATGCACATCGTGTTGGTATTGGCCCACGCCGATCGCCTTGGGATCGATCTTCACCAGCTCCGCCAACGGATCCTGCAGTCGCCGCCCGATCGAGATCGCGCCGCGGATCGTCAGATCGAGGTCGGGGAACTCGTCGCGCGCCACCTCCGACGCACTGTAGACCGACGCGCCGGATTCATTAACGGCGATCACCATGACCTCCTTGATGTTCGCCTCCTTCAGCACGCCACGCACGAACGCCTCGGTTTCGCGGCCGCCGGTGCCGTTGCCGACCGCGATGGCCGCCGGGCGGTGCTTGGCCACCAGTTTGCAGATGTCGACTTTCGCCTCGATCTCCCGCCGCTCGCCCTGGGAGGGAAAGATGGTGCAGGTCTCCATGAATTTCCCGGTCGCATCCAGCGCCACGCATTTGCACCCGGTGCGCAGGCCCGGATCAATACCCACAACCTTTTTCTCGCCGAGCGGCGCCTGCAGCAGCAGGTTGCGCAGATTTTGCGCGAAGATCTCCACCGCCGCGCGATCGGCCTTCATCTTGGTCTCGACCATGACATCGATCTCGACGCTCGGCGCAATCAGGCGTTTATAGCTGTCCTCGATGGCCTCTTTCAGATGCGGCGCAAAGCGCGAGGCGGGATTCAGCGCGAGCATCTCACTGATACGCACCTGCAGCGGGGCCGCTTCGCATGTCACGCGCACGCGCAGCACACCTTCGGTCTGGCCGCGGCGGATCGCCAGAAACCGGTGCGAAGGGATGTCGCACAGCCGCTCAGAAAAATCGTAATATTGCTCAAACTTCGTGGGTTCCGCCGGTTTCGGATCGACCACCTCAGACACCACCACACCTTGCGCGGCAAACGCCTGGCGCACCAAGCCGCGCACATCCGCGTTTTCGGCGACAGTCTCCGCCACGATATCGCGCGCGCCCGCCAGTGCGGCATCCACATCCGCCACGCCTTTTTCAGCATCCACAAACGCGGCCGCAGCAACATCAGGGCACGCAGCGGGGTCTTGCAAAAGAATCAACTCGGCCAAAGGTTCGAGGCCTTTTTCGCGCGCGATCATGGCGCGCGTGCGGCGTTTGGGCTTATACGGCAGATACAGATCTTCCAGCACGGTCTTGGTCGTGCAGGCCAGAATCTTGGCTTTTAGTTCCGTCGACAGTTTGCCCTGTTCCTCGATGGAAACCAAAATCGTCGCGCGACGGTCTTCAAGTTCCCGGTAATAAGTCAGACGCTCCTGGATTTTTGAAATCTGCACTTCGTCGAGGTCGCCGTGCACTTCCTTGCGATAACGCGCAATGAAGGGAATGGTGTTGCCTTCCGACAGCAACCGCGCCACGGCTGTGATCTGTCGCGGCGTTATGGAGAGTTCTTCAACCAAGCGGGGCAGTGATTCAAGCCCCGCATCTTGGGTATTTACCGCATCAGCCATCGTTCGTCCGCCTCATTTGTCCGCACAAAAAAAACCCGAAAAACCGCAAGAAGAGGTTATTCGGGTTGAACGTGGTTGCCTCATTAGGATTCGAACCTAAACAAGCAGTTCCAGAGACTGCTGTGCTACCGTTACACCATGAGGCAAAAAATCGTTTCCTCAAAAAGAGGTGGAGAGCATGATACCTAAGCGGGCTCGGTAAACGCAACTCCGTTTTGTCTCTTTTTTCAACTGATGCGCAGCGGCATCAAGACATACAGGAACGGCACATTGCATTTCAACAACGCCGGACTGTGGCCGTCGTTCATCTCCAGAAAGACCTCGTCGTCATCGATGTTCTTCAACGGATCCATGACGTATTCCGGATTGAAAATGATCGAGATCTCTTTGCCGGCATACTTGACGGGAACGGTGTCGCGACCTTCGCCGACATCCGGCGTGTTGATGCTGATTGTCAACTGATTGGCTGAAAACGTCAGCCGCATAGCATTCGATTTGTCCGTCGTCACGACCGACACGCGGCGCAGCGCCGACAGCAGCGCTTCACGCTCGATCACCACGCGTTCATCGCACGCCCCCGGAATGACTTGGCGGTAGTTGGGGTAAACGCCGTCTATCAGCTTACTGCTCACCATCGTCGTTCCGATCTCGAAGACCGTCTGGTTTTTCTGGGCGTACACTTTGAGATCGCCTTCGTTGCCGAGCAGGCGCATGAGTTCGCTCACGGCTTTGTTGGGCAGGATCAACTCGGCTTCTGCCTCCGGCGGGAACTCAATCTCATGCTCGACCAGCGCCAAACGGCGTCCGTCAGTCGCCACCATGGTCAGCTTGTTGTCCTTGAATGCCATCAGCACGCCATTCAACACGCGGCGTGTTTCATCCTGCGAAATCGCATAGCTGGTTTTTCGCAGCATCTCGCGCAGCACGCCTTGATCGACGCGATAACAGAACTTGCCTTCCGTAGCCGGCACCGGCGGAAAATCGCGCACCGACATGCCGATGATCTTGAAGTAGGAGGAGCCGGCCTGGACGGTCGCCACGTCGTCCTCGTTAACCTCGATCATGATCTTGCCTTCATCCAACTCGCGGATGATGCTGGTCAGCCGTCGGATCGGCAGCGTGGTGCTGCCCGCTTCTTCAATCTCGCACTCCACATAGCAGCGCTCCGAGATATCAAGATCCGTGGTGGTCATGCAGAGACGGTTGTCCTCGGCTTGGATCATCGCATTCTGAAGAATCTGCAACGTCCCTTTGCCAGAAACCACATTCTGAATTCTCTGCAAGCCATCGAGAAACTTGGACCGGACAATGGAAAACTTCATTTCCTACACTCCTCTAAGACTGTCCCAACGATTTCCGCTTTCCGAGACATGAAGGCTCCAGTTTAGCTGATTAGGGGTATTAAAGTAAAGAATGATTAGAAGTAATAATAGGTCTTCTGTATCCTGTGAATAAGGTCATAACGTGTTGAGTTAGAAAGATTAAGTGTAATGTCTACACCCTTGGTAACCTGTTGATAAGGGTATGGGATATGCACAGCGGAACGGATGTCGGGAACGTCCGTGATGATAAGTGGGCCACAACTGAAAAAGGATGAACGGGGTACCATCATGTTATTGACAGGTTGTAAAAGGGTTAGATTTGAAAGGCGAGAGGATCGCGACCCAACTTGCGGGTGATTTCCCGCACGGAACTGCGCAGTTCTTCTTCGACCTGAATACGGTCTTGAATCGTTTTGCAGGCATGGATGACGGTGGCGTGCGTCTTGCCGAACGAGTTGGCGATTTCAGGCAGCGACGAGCGCGTCAGTTTACGGCAGAGGAACATGGCGATCTGGCGCGGTGCGGCCACCGAGCGTGGACGCCGCTTGCTGGACATGTCCGTCAGGCGCAAATCGAAGTAATCAGCGACCATGCGCTGAATGTCATCGAATGAGAGATCCTTCTGGCGTTCGTCATTGAGTTGGTCTTTGAGAAGATTCCGCAGCACCTCCAGCGTCATCGGCATCTGCGGGTTCAACGAGGAGAACGACACCGCGCGCGTCAGAGCGCCTTCGAGACTGCGCACGTTGGATTTAATGTTGTCAGCAATAAATGTCAGAACATCGTCGCGCAGGCCCACTTTGGTCAGCGTCTGCTTGTACCGGAGAATAGCCAGGCGCGTCTCAAAATCGGGTGATTCAATCTCAGTCACCAAGCCCCACTCAAAACGAGAAACCAGCCGCGGTTCAAGGCCGGATAATTCACGCGGAGGCAGGTCGCTGGTCATGATGATCTGCTTGCGGGCGTCGTACAAGACATTGAACGTATGGAAAAATTCCTCCTGAAGCCGCTCTTTTCCGGCGAGGAACTGGATATCGTCGACGAGCAGAACATCCGTGTTCCGGTATTTATTGCGGAAATTCATGGTGGTTTGTTTCGCCAGCGACTCGATGTACTCGTTGAGAAGCGTCTCGGTCGAAACATAACTCACGCTCATGCCGGGCGACTGCAGGACACGGTGACCGACAGCCTGCATCAGGTGAGTCTTGCCGATACCGGTCTGTCCGTAGATGAAAAGCGGATTGTAGGCGCGTCCTGGCGATTGTGAGACACCCAGCGCGGCAGCATGCGCGAAACTGTTGGAGGGACCGGTGACGAAATTCTCAAACGTGAAGTTTGAGTTTAACGGGCTACCGTTGCCGTTGCTGACCGGTTTATGACGGCGCTTCGCGGCAGGGAGCTGTTTGGGATCCGGTTTGGCCGCGACGCTCTCTCGCGGAGACGCTGCCGCGTTCGGTGAGTCGCAAGCTTGGATATCGAACCGTATCGAAAAATCGTGAGGGGCTCCGGCCGCACGCAACGCTTCGACAATGACATCCTGATAATTGTTTTCAAGCCAAGTTTGGCAGAAGTCATTGTCGACGTGAAGGATAAACCGGTTTTCATGGATAGAGGAGGGCTTAATATTCTCGATCCAGCGCGAATAAACATCATCGTTGAGAACACTTTTGAGGTGTTCGCACGCTTTCGTCCACAATTCGGGAGCATTCATAGCACTCACAAGAACAGGCCGCCGAGAGAAAGTAAAGGGGGTGAGAAGAGCAAGCAGCAACAGTACTGTTGAACCATATTTGC